>Ga0078972_1002767_pt1 | contig 56267 bp, 55 predicted proteins | sample YelNatPaOPGAMG01_FD_67568 | JGI IMG/M metagenome (GOLD analysis project Ga0078972, IMG submission 67568) | Hot spring thermophilic microbial communities from Obsidian Pool, Yellowstone National Park, USA - OP-RAMG-01 (SPADES assembly) (version 2) | ecosystem: Environmental > Aquatic > Thermal... | reverse complement strand
CTGCGGCCAGCCCTCAGCCCGGCGCCAAGCGAGCGAAGAGTCCTAGCTGGCCATGGCAGCACGCTCGGAGTGGCTTGGCGCCACGGCAAGCAAGGATTCTTCGCTGGAATTGGCGCTCCGGTGTTGCCTGGCCGTGACTGCCGCTCACAATGACTCTCACAGCGACGGTGGCCAGCAGATCCACCGGCGATTCTGAGACACGCCCCGCTCGGCCGTGCATTTGCCGGCCGGGCCGCTCTGCGGTATCCTCACACTGTCTGCACAACTGCAGCGGGAGGGAGCCATGGAGTATCGCAGGTTGGGCCAGAGCGGCCTGAAGGTATCGGAGATCTGCCTGGGCACCATGACCTTTGGCCACGGCACCGATGCGGAGGAAGCTCAGCGGATGGTGAGCCTGGCGCTCGATGCCGGCGTCAACATGTTCGACACCGCCAACAGCTACGGGGATGGCCAGTCGGAGACGATGCTCGGCGCCGCACTCAAGAGTCGCCGCGACCAGGCCATACTGGCCACCAAAGTGTTCAACCCTACCGGCAGTGGCCCCAACGACTCGGGCTCGTCGCGCCTGCACATCCTCCGCGCCGTCGAAGACAGCCTGCGCCGCCTGCAGACGGACTATATCGACCTCTACTACATCCACCACGTGGATGACGAGACCCCGCTCGATGAGACGTTGCGCGCCCTCGATGACCTGGTCCACCAGGGCAAAGTGCGGTACGTCGGCTGCTGCAACTATGAGGCCTGGCGCCTGTGCGAGGCCCTGTGGATCAGCGACACGCGCAACCTGGCGCGCTTTGTCGTCTACCAGGCCCAGTACAGCCTGGTCGTGCGCGATATCGAGGAGGAGCAGGTTCCCCTCTGCCTGCGCAAGGGGCTGGGGGTCGTGGCCTGGAGCCCCCTGGCCGGTGGATTCCTTTCGGGCAAGTACCAGCCCGGAGAGCGGGTGCTCGCCGGCACGCGCTCGGCCGAGGGGTGGGTCTTCCCTGAGCGGTACCTGGCCGCAGGCGCCGACCACACCCTGGGCACGCTGCTCCAGGTTGCGGCAGATCTCGGCCGCAGCCCCGCTCAGGTAGCGCTGCGCTGGGTACTCGAACAGCCAGCGGTCAGCGCCGCGATTGTGGGCGCCCGTACCGCCGCCCAACTGCAGGACAACCTGCAGGCAGCCGGGTGGCGCCTGCAGGGAGAGGCCTTGCAACGCCTGAATGACGCTTCGCGGCCCCCCGAACGCTACCCCCACGCGCTCGAGCGGACCATGCACGAGCGACGCATGGCCGCCATGAAGCGGTAACGCCTGGGCCACGGGGCAGGCACGGCGCAACACGGCGCCGGCGGGCAATTGCGGTCCAGAGAAGCCTTGCTGGCCTCAGCGCGGCGGCGCGCCCCTCCCGCCATCGAGGCCCGCCTGAGCCCGTAACGCACCTCCCCGAAGCGTCAGTTTGACACAGTAGAGTGCTCGGTCTACTATATTTGCGAATCGCGCCGCACTCGCAAAGGAGGAGGAAGCGATGCAGGCCCCCACAGACCCCAAGGCTCAGGTCGTCTGGGCCGCCCAGCGGCTGGTCGAGAAGGGCTACCTCAGCGCCACCGGCGGCAACCTGTCGGTGCGCATCCCAGAGCGAAACGCCTTTGCCATTACCCCGTCGGATTATGACTACCTGAAGATGGTTCCCGAGGACGTCTGCGTGCTGGGCATCGACATGACCAGGCTCGAAGTGCCCCGCAAGCCGTCGGTCGAGAGCGCGATGCATGCGGCCATCTATGCCGTTCGCCCCGACGTCCAGGCCATCATCCACACCCACCAGGTCTACCCCAGCACCCTGGCCATCATCGGCGCCCCCATCCCCGCCCTCTTTGACGAGCAGGTACGCTTCCTGGGGCGCTCGGTCGGGATCATCCCCTACGCCCCCTCGGGCACGGGCCTGCTCAAGAAGCAGGTCGCCAAGCACGTGCGCGACCACCACAACGCCTACATGATCGCCAACCACGGCGCCCTGGTCTTTGGCGATAGCCTGGAGCGCGCGCTGCACAACGTGGACGTGCTGGAAAAGTGCGCTCTGGCCTACCTGCTGGCCCTCTGCACCGAGAAGCGCGTCAGCAAGATCCCGCTCTTCGTTCGCCAAGTCGCTTTCGGCAAGCTGCGCAAGGATCAGAAAAAGTTCGAGTGATAGACCCCCATCGGGAGGCCCCATGGCCAGCCAGACCGAGTCCGTCATCCTCGCCGTAGACCTGGGCACCTCGAGCATGAAGGTGGGGCTCATCGCCGCCAGCGGCCAGGTTCTTGGCTGGGAGGCCATGCCCATCGGCCTCACGCTGGCGCCCGATGGCGGCGTGGAGCAGCAGCCCGAGGAGTGGTGGCAAGCTTTCCTCACCTGTGCCGGCCGGCTCCTCGCCCGCGGCCTGGTGCCCGCGCGGGCGGTGCGCGCCATCTGCTGCTCCACCCAGGGCGAGGGCACCGTCCCGGTCGACCGCGACGGCCGGGCCCTGATGAACTGCATCCTGTGGATGGATATGCGCGGCGCCCCTTGCCTGCGCCAGCAGTTCTCGGGCCTGGTCAACATAGGCGGTGCCAGTGTCGCCCACGTGGCCCGCTGGATCCGCCTGACCGGCGGCATGCCCTCCATGAGCGGCAAGGACCCGGCGGCCCACATGCTCCTCATCCGCGACCGCTTCCCCAGGGTCTACGAGCAGACCTTCAAGTTCCTCAACGTCCTCGACTACCTCAACCTTCGCCTGACCGGGCGCTTCGTGGCCACCTTCGACTCGATCCTCACCTCCTGGGTGACCGACAACCGGGACCCCGACCACATCCATTACCACCCGGCCCTGGTGAAGGCGTGCGGCATCGATGCCGACAAGCTGCCCGAAATCGTGCCCTGCACGGCCGTCGTGGGCACGCTCAAGCCCAGCGTGGCGGCGCAGTTGGGCCTGGAGGCTTCGGTGCAGGTGGTGGCGGGCGCCATCGACAACACCGCGGCTGCCATCGGTGCGGGCGCAGTCGAGGACTACCTGCCCCACCTGTACATCGGCACCTCGTCGTGGCTGGCAGCCCACGTGCCGTTCAAGAAGACCGACCTGGCCAGCTCGCTCGCCTCGGTGCCCTGCGCCGTGCCAGGGCGCTACCTGCTCACCGCCCTGCAGGCCACCGCCGGAGGCAACCTGACCTTCCTCCGCGACAACATCCTCCTGGCCAGTGACGAGCTGTCGCCCGAGGGAGGGCCACCCGATGCACTGGCTCTCTTCGATCGCATGGCCGAGCGCGTCCCGCCCGGGGCCAACGGCGTGCTCTACACGCCCTGGGTGTGGGGCGAGCGCGCACCGGTGGAAGACCGGACGGTGCGGGCCGGGCTGTACAACCTGTCACTGCACAACACCCGCGCCGACGTGATCCGCGCCTTCCTCGAGGGCGTGGCCCTCAACACCCGTTGGCTCCTGGCGCCGGTGCAGAGGTTCCTGGGCCGCAGGGTCGACGTCATCCACATCGCGGGGGGCGGCGCCCAGTCTGACATCTGGTGCCAGATCTTTGCCGACGTGCTGCAGGTGGCCATCAAGCAGGTAGCGGCGCCGCTCCACGCCAATGCCCGCGGCGCGGCATGGATCGGCGCCGTGGGCCTGGGCGAGATCTCCTTCGCCGACGTGCCCCGGCTGGTACAGTTCAAACGGGCGTACACGCCCGACGCGAGAAACCGCGGCCTCTACGACGAGCGCTTTGCGGTCTTTACCCAGGTCTACCGGCAGATGAAAGGCATCTACCGGCGCATGAACGGGTAGGGGGCATGCGATGGAAAAAACGTCGTATCGCTTGTACGGGTACCGCTGGGTGGTGCTGGCGGCGTTCATGTTTGCCAACCTGGCCATGCAAACGCTGTGGATCGCCTACGCCCCCATCACGGGCCCGGCAGCACGCTTCTACGGCGTGTCGGACCTGCAGATCGGCCTCCTGGCCATGACCTTCATGATCGCCTTCATTCCGCTCTCGATCCCCGTCTCCTGGGCCATCGACACCTGGGGCTTCCGGCCGGCGGTGAGCATCGGGGTGGCGCTCATGGGGGTGTTCGGCATCGTGCGCGGGCTGGCAGGGGCCAACTATTCGCTCGTCTTGGCGGCCACGGCCGGCATCGCCATGGGCCAGCCCTTCCTGCTGAACGCCTGGACCAAGCTGCCCGCCCTGTGGTTCAGCCCCGAGGAGCGAGCCACGGCCGTGGGCCTGGTTACGCTCGCCAACCTGGTGGGCACCGCGCTCGGCATGGTCCTGACCCCGTTGCTCACCGCGACGCTCCCCATCCCCCAGGTGCAGCTCCTCTACGGCGGCGTGGCCGCCTGCGCGGCAGCCGTCTTCCTGCTCGTGGCCCGTGAGAAGCCCCCCACGCCACCCTGCCCGCCGGGCCAGGAGGCGCGGGCACTGATGCTCGACGGCCTCAAGCACGCGCTGACGGTGAGGGATTTCTGGCTCTACCTGTGCATCACCTTCGTCGGCATGGGCATCTTTAACGGCGTCAGCACCTGGGTCGAGAACATCGTGCGGCCGCGGGGCTTCAGCCCCACCGATGCGGGCCTGGTGGGCGCCCTGATGCTGGTGGGCGGGGTGCTGGGGGCCATTGTCATTCCCCCCTTCTCCGACCGGCAGCACAAGCGCCTGCGCTACATGCTCCTGGGGCTCGCTCTCGCCATCCCAGGCCTCGCCGGGCTGGCCTTCGCCACCACAGCGTGGCTGCTCTTCGGCTCGGCCTTTGCCCTCGGCTTCTTCCTGGTCAGCGTCAGCCCCGTGGGCATGCAGTACGCCGCCGAGATCACCCAGCCCACACCCGAGGGCACGTCGAACGGCCTGATCCAGCTCTCCGGCCAGGCGTCGGTGGTGTTCGTGTACATCATGGAGGCGCTCCAGGCGCCCGACGGGGCCTTCACCCCGGCTCTCCTCCTGGCCATCGGGCTGCTGGCCATCAGCGCGCTGCTCACCCTGCGCATGAAAGACCCAGCGCCGAGCGCGGTGCCTGCCGGCCAGCAGGCCGGGTAGGAGAGGCCAGGCTGCCGCTCAGGGTGCGGGTCAGGCGGGCCGTCGGGTTGCGTGGCGCAGCTCCGCGACGTATCGCCCCACCGCCTCGGCGCCCTGTGCGGCGCGCTCGACCACGGCGCTCCCCACCACCACGCCGTCGGCCAGGCTGGCTGCGCGCCGCACTTGGGCCGGGCTGGAGATGCCAAAGCCGATGGCCACAGCCACCCGCGCGGCGCACGCGGGCCACATACTCGGCCAGGTCCGCGGGCAGGGCGTCGCGGGGCCGGGGGTGCCGGGCCGCGACACCAGGTAGAGAAATCCTTCGGCCCGCGCAGCGATGTGGGCAAGGCGCTCCGGGGTCGTGCTCGGCGCCACCAGGTGCACCAGCGCCAACCCCTCGGCCTGGCAGGCCTCCGCCAGGTCACCGGCTTCCTCCAGCGGCAGGTCGGGCACGATCAGCCCATCGACCCCTCAGCGCCGCCGTCAGCATCGGGCTCGCACCTTTACCCCGACTCTCCGCGCCTCGTCGCGGCGCCCACTCTTCGGCATGGAGACCGCCCGCCGTCAAATCAGGGGCTGTATCCCAGAATCGTCGGTGAATCTGCTGGCCACCGTCGCCGTGAGAGTCATTCTGAGTATCCCAGGGCTCGCGCAGCCCCGTGGCAGGTGAGGAAACTTGCGGCCCGGGGCGGCAGCCGGTTTTTAGGCTCCGCCCGCTGCCGGCCCAGCCCCTGGGTGGGGGTTTCGCACCGGGTGGTCGCGGAGCGCTTAGCCCGGTCCGTGGCCCGGCGGCCGCTCAAGTTCATGAGCAGCGGCAGCGACGGCCAGGCAGGGATGCACAGGATGGACGGGATGATGGCGCCATCATCCTGTGTATCCTGTCCATCCCTGTTGATCGTTCCCCCAAGGGCTCCCAGCGTGAGTGTGAACAGACACGGAAGGCGTGCCGATTTGGAGATTATAGTACGTGGTAGTATACTTCGACGCCGTACTATTCGGCCCGGGAGCGACCGGAATCGAGGAAGACATGTGTTCAACGGATGCGAGAAGCATGGACCAACGCCGTGCCCGCAGGGCCTTCTGGCGCAGCAGGCTGAAGGAACTGGCTGGCATCGACGATACGAGCGGCGTGGAGATTCTCTCCATGATCCGCGCCCTCACGCGCCTCTCAGAGTTTGTCGAGGGCCAGTTCCCCGCTCAGCCCGACCTTTCCGGGCCGCGCTGGGGGCTGCTCATGCTCCTCCTCGCCCATGAACGGAAGAGCGGGTCCCAAGGCGTGACTCCTACCGCCCTCAGCCACTTCCAGGGGGTGAGCCGCAACACCATCAGCTCTCTCCTACGCGGGCTCGAAGAGCAAGGCTACATCGAGCGAGCCCTCGACCCACAGGACCATCGCGTCTTTCGCATCCGGCTGACCGACGCTGGGCGCGAAGTGGCGCAGTGCCTCGCGCCCGAGCGTGTGGCGTTCATGAACCGGTTGGCCGCCGGCCTCAGCCCGGCCGAGAGAGAGGAGCTGATCGGGCTCCTCGACAAGCTGCACGAGTCGATCGTGGCCCAGGCCGGGCTCAGCCCACGGGGCTGCCACGGGCCTTCGTAGCGGCCCTGCCCCCTCGGGCGGGCCAGCCCTGCGGCCGCGGCAGGCGCATCCCACGCGCGTGCCTGGTGCCTCCAACCAAGGGAAGAACCCAAACTCACGCTGTTTGAAATGGAGCGTAGCCGTCGATGACACGATTGCTCAAGTACCTGAGACCATTCGTCCCTCTCGTCCTGCTGGCCATCGTCCTGCTCTTCGTGCAGGCCATGGCCGACCTTTCGCTGCCCGACTATATGTCGAGGATTGTGAACACGGGCATCCAACAGGGAGGCGTCGAGAATGCGGTGCCCGTTGCCATCCGCCAGAGCCAGATGGACCGGCTCGTCCTTCTGATGAGCCCAGACGAGAAGGCGCAGGTGCTCGGCGCCTACACCCTGATCAATAAGGACTCGGCGGATTATGGCCGCTATGTGAACGAGTACCCGGCACTGGCCAAAGAGCCGGTCTACGTGCTCAACGACACCGGGCGCGGCGAGATCCACGCCCTCAACCCGGTCATGGGCAAGTCGCTGCTGGTCGTCTCGACCATCCAACAGATGATGACCGACCCGGCCAAGGCAGCCGCCTTCGCCAAAGGGGCCGGCGTCGACCTCTCCAAGCTCCCGCCCGGCACCGACCCCTTCACCCTCCTGGCCCGCCTGCCCGATGCGCAGCGGGCGCAGATGACGGCTGCCGTCAACGCCAAATTCGCCAGCCTGGGCGAGAGCATGATCGTGCAGATGGCGGCGGGCGCCGTCAAGGCCGAGTACGCGGCCCTGGGCATGGACACGAGCGCCCTTCAGAGCGGCTACATCCTGCACACAGGCTTCTTGATGCTGCTCCTGGCCCTGCTCTCGGCGGCGTGTGCGGTGGCGGTGGGCTTTCTCTCGGCGCGCACGGCGGCCGGCCTGGCGCGCGACCTGCGCCGCCACGTCTTTCGCAGGGTGAGCGACTTTACCGGCGCCGAATTCGACAAGTTCTCCACCGCGTCGTTGATCACGCGCTCTACCAACGATATCACGCAGATCCAGATGGTCGTCATCATGCTCGTGCGCATGGTCTTCTACGCGCCCATCATCGGCGTGGGCGGCGTCATCCGGGCCCTGAGCAAGAGCACATCGATGTGGTGGATCATCGCCCTGGCGGTGACGGTGCTCCTGGGCCTGGTGATCGCCGTCTTCTCGGTGACGCTGCCGCGCTTCCGGAAGATCCAGGAGCTGATCGACCGCCTGAACCTGGTCGCGCGCGAGAACCTGTCGGGCATCATGGTGATCCGCGCCTTCAACCGGCAGGACTATGAGCTGCAGCGCTTCGACAAGGCCAACCGCGACCTCACCAGCACCATGCTGTTCGTCAACCGCGTCATGGTGGTCATGATGCCGGTGATGATGCTGATCATGAACGGCCTGATGCTCAGCATTATCTGGGTCGGCGCCCACCAGGTGGCCGAGTCGCACATGCAGGTGGGCGACATGATGGCGTTCATGCAGTACGCCATGCAGATCGTGATGGCGTTCCTCATGCTGTCGATCATGTTCATCATCCTGCCGCGGGCCTCCGTTTCGGCCGGCCGCATTGCCGACGTCCTGGAGACGGAGCCCGTCATCGTCGACCCAAAGGACCCGAAAAAGTTCCCAGAGCCGTTCACCGGCGTCCTCGAGTTCCGCAACGTCTGCTTCCGCTACCCTGGTGCCGAGGAGGATGTGTTGCACGACATCAGCTTTGTCGCGCGCCCCGGCGAGACGACGGGCATCATCGGCTCTACCGGCTCGGGCAAGTCGACACTGGTCAGCCTGATCCCGCGCTTCTATGACGTGACCGGCGGCGCCATCTACATCGATAACATGGACATCCGCGATGTGACGCAGCACGACCTGCGCGACAAGATCGGCTACGTGCCACAAAAGAGCACCCTCTTCTCGGGCACCATCGAGAGCAACCTCCGCTACGCCGATGAAGAGGCCAGCGAGGAGGAACTGCGGGCCGCCGCCGATGTGGCCCAGGCCACCGAGTTCATCGCCGCCAAGCCCGAGGGCCTGGCGGCCGAGATCGCCCAGGGCGGCACCAACGTGTCGGGCGGCCAGAAGCAACGGCTGTCGATCGCGCGCGCCTTGGTGAAGAGGGCGCCCATCTACATCTTTGACGACAGCTTCTCTTCGCTGGACTTTAAGACCGATGCGGCGCTGCGCCGGGCGCTCAAGGAGTACACCAGTTCGAGCACTGTGCTCATCGTGACCCAGCGCATCTCCACCATCAAGAACGCCGAGCAGATCATCGTGCTCGACGAGGGCCGCATCGTGGGCAAGGGCACCCACCAAGAACTCATGGCGACCTGCGAGACCTACCGCGGCATTGCCCTCTCGCAGCTTAGCAAGGAGGAACTGGCATGAGCGCACAGACCAGACCCACCACGCCACCCATGCGCGGGCCGTTCGGCCGCGGGCCGATGGGCATGCGCCGCGGCCCCATGCACGGCATGATGGCAGGCGAGAAGGCCCGCGACTTTAAGGGCACCATGGTCAAGCTCATCCGCTACATGAGCCCCTACCGCCTGCAGATGATCGTGGTGCTGCTCTTCGCCGCCGCCTCCACCGCGTTCACCATCATCGGCCCCAAGATCCTGGGCCGCGCCACGACCAAGCTGTTCGAGGGCGTGCTGGGGCAGATCGCAGGCACCGGCAACGGCATCGACTTTGCCTACATCGGCCACATCATCCTGCAGGTGCTCGCCATCTACCTGCTCTCGACCATCTTCGCCTACATCCAGGGCTGGGTCATGTCGAGCGTGTCGATGTCGTTGACCTACCAGCTCCGCAAGGACATCGCCGAGAAGATCAACCGCATGCCCCTGCGCTACTTTGACGGCACCAACCACGGCGAGATCCTGTCGCACATCACCAACGACGTCGATACGGTCAGCCACACGCTCAACCAGAGCCTGACGCAGGTCGTCACCTCGGTCACCACCGTGATCGGCGTCATCGCCATGATGCTGACCATCAACCTGGTGATGACCCTGGTGGCGTTGTGCATCATCCCGCTCTCGGCGGTGATCATCACGCTGGTCATCAGCAAGTCGCAAAAGTACTTTAAGGAGCAGCAGGACTATCTGGGCCACGTCAACGGCCACATCGAAGAGATGTATGGCGGCCACGTGGTGGTGCGCGCCTTCAACGGCGAGGCCAAGAGCGTCGCGCAGTTCGATGCCTACAACGACACCCTCTACAGCTCGGCGTGGAAGTCGCAGTTCCTCTCGGGCATGATGTTCCCGGTCATGACCTTCGTGGGGAACCTGAGCTACGTGGTGGTCTGCATCCTGGGCGGCTACCTGGCCACCCGCAACGCCATCACCGTGGGCGACATCCAGGCGTTCATCCAATACGTGCGCTCGCTCAACCAGCCCATCGGCCAGTTCGCCAACATCTCCAACATCCTCCAGCAGACGGCTGCCGCCGCCGAGCGCGTGTTCGCCTTCCTGGCCCAGGCCGAGGAGACGCCCGAGGTGGCCAAGCCCGTGCACCTCAACGGGGTCAAGGGCAACGTCGAGTTCCGCCATGTGCGCTTTGGCTACAGCCCCGACAAGGTCGTCATCCGCGACTTTTCGGCCCTCGTCAAGCCTGGGCAAAAGGTGGCCATCGTCGGCCCGACCGGCGCCGGCAAGACGACCATGGTCAAGCTGCTCATGCGCTTCTACGACGTCGACAGCGGCGCCATCCTGGTGGAGGGGCACGACGTCCGTGAGCTGCTGCGCCAGGAGCTGCGCAGCCAGTTCGGCATGGTGCTGCAGGATACCTGGCTCTTCAACGGCACCATCATGGAGAACATCCGTTACGGCCGTCCCGACGCCACCGACGAAGAGGTGATCGCCGCCGCCAAAGCGGCACGGGTGGACCACTTTGTGCGGACGCTGCCCGACGGCTACAACATGGTGCTGAACGAAGAGAGCTCCAACATCTCGCAGGGGCAGATGCAACTGCTCACCATCGCCCGTGCCATCCTGGCCAACCCGCGCATCCTCATCCTCGATGAGGCCACCAGCTCGGTGGATACGCACACCGAGCTCCTGATCCAGCAGGCGATGGATAACCTGATGAAGGGCCGCACCAGCTTTATCATCGCCCACCGCCTGTCGACCATCCGCAACGCAGACCTGATCCTGGTCATGGACCACGGCGACATCGTGGAGCAGGGCACCCACCGCGAGCTGTTGGCGCGCAACGGCTTTTACGCCGAGATCTACAACAGCCAGTTCAACGGCGGCAAGGCAGCGTAGCCCCAACCGCGCCCCACAGCCGGGTCTTGAGCTCCGCTCGCTCCCGGCCCAGCACCTGGCTGGGGGTTTGGCGGGGGGGCTGGCGCCGGCCGCCCGCCAAACCCCCCAAACGGTTTCGCACCGGGTGGGGTGCGGAGCGTGTAGCCCGGTCCCTGGCCCGGCGGCCGTCAGAGTTCCTGAGCAGCGGGTCCTGCGGCCCGCTCTCAGCCTGGCGCCAGGCGAGCGAAGAATCCCCGCTAGGCGTGGCGGCACGCTCGGAGTGGTTTGGCGCGACGGCAAGCAAGGATTCTTCGCTGGAGTTGGCGGCCCTGTGCTGCCTGGCCGTCACTGCCGCTCAGAATGACCCTCACACCGACGGGGGCCAGCCGATTCACCGACGATTCTGGGATGCACCGCACCGCTCGGGCCGATTGCGCAAACGCCGCCCCTGCACTATACTGGGCGCTGCGCTCCTTCCTACCGACAGCGCGCCAGCCTTCCCAAGGAGGTGCCACATGGAAATGCGCCGCAAGGCCCACTTCACCATGACCGCCGGCCCGGTCGAGGCAACCGACCGTACCTTACGCGCCCTCTCACAGCCCATCTTTTACCACTACGACCCCCAGTTCGCCGAAGTGTTCGACGACACCCTCGCCAAGCTCAAGGCCGTCTTCCAGACGCGGCACGATGTGATCATCATGCAGGGCGAGGCCGTGCTCGGCCTCGAGGCGGCAGCCGCCTGCTGCTTCGAGGAGGGCGACACGGTGCTCAACCTGGTGTCGGGCGTGTACGGCGCCGCCTACCAGTACTACATCGACCTGTACGGCGCCAAGTCGGTGGAGGTGCGGGTGCCCTACAACGCGGCCATCGACCCCGCCGACGTGGAGCTGGCCCTCAGGGCCCACCCCGAGATCAAGTTCCTCTCCGTCGTCCACTCCGAGACGCCTTCGGGCACCCTCAACCCTGTGCGCGAGATCTGCACCATCGCCAAGGCGCATGGCGTGCTCACCATTGTCGACGCAGTGTCGTCGATGGGCACGCTCGACATCCGCCCCGACGAGTGGGGCATCGACATCTGCGTCGTGGGGCCACAGAAGGCATTTGCTGCGCCGCCGGGGTTGGCCCTCATCTCGGTGAGCGACGCCGCCTGGGAGGTGATGCGGCGCCGCAAGCGGCCCGTGCGCGGCTCGTACCTGAGCATGCTCGACTGGAAGGAGCAGTGGCTCGAGAAGCGCCGCTTCCCCTACACGGTCTTTACCTCCGACGTGGTCGCGCTCAACGCGGCGCTGGCCCAGATTCTGGAGGAGGGTCTGCGCCAGGTATTCGCCCGCCACGACCGTGCGGCTCGTGCCTGCCGTGAGGGGGTCAAGGCCCTTGGCCTCGAGCTCTGGCCCGCCTCCGAGGCCATTGCCTCGCCCTGTTGCACGGCCTTCGTGCCCCCGGCGGGGGTCGACGAAAGGGCGCTGCGCATGCGCATGTACGACGCGTACGGCGTGCTGATCTCCGGGGGCGTGGGCGATACGGCGGGCAAGCTCGTGCGCATTGGCCACATGGGCAAGACGGCCGACCCGATGTATGTGGCGGTGGCCCTGGCGGCGCTCGAGCGCGCCCTCCACGACCTGGGCCACCCCGTCGCCTTTGGCAGCGGCGTGGGGGCTGCCCTGGCGTCGCTATAGCCCCGACATCGCTGCTCAGAAGCTTCTGCCGCCGCCGGACCGGGGACCGGGTCACACGCTTCGCGCGCACCCGGTACGCGACCGTCTGGGGGTTGGCGGGTTGGCCGGTGCCGCCGCCCGGCCCAAGGCGGGGGTTGGCAAGCTGGCCGGTGCACCCGGCCGCCCCCGGGGCGGCCGGGTGCACCGGCCAGCTTGCCAACCCCCAACAAAGGCTCTGCACCGGCAGGCTGCGAAGCGTGAAACCCGGTCACCCGCAGGCTGCCTCCCGTTGGCCGACCCGCCGCTGCCCCAGTTGACGGGCCACGGCTGCCATGATACAATGTGCATAGTTCATCCAACCTCCAAGGTTTCCGAAACTCTGACATCGGCCGAGGGCCGCAACCGGACCCTCTAGTGCGCTTGTCGCCCAGCTTGGTCCCGAGCGCTGTTCTGGCGGTTGACCGTTTGCTCTCCGGTTCGTTGGAGGAGCGGCCGATGTCTTCGGTGCCCGATGGCAGCCTGCAGCACCTCTTCGCCGAGCTGGCGCGCATCGACCTGCGCATCCGGCGCCAGGTCGAGCTTTGGCAGCGGGCCGGCCAGGACCCAAGCGATGCCTTCCGCGGGCTCTACATCTCCGATGCCCAGGCCGATGCTCTCTTGGCCCGCCCGCTGGCGGCCCACTGGGGTGATCTGACCGCGCCAGACCCGGCCGAGGCCCGGGCCTGGTCGCTCGCCGAGGGCGAGCTGGCTGCCCAGGCCGCAGCCTTGGCCGAGAGCGGCCGCGCTGCCGGCCGGCCTCCCCGCCTGGAGCTCCTAGCCCAAGCCTTCGGCCTCAGCCGCTTCGAAGTCGACGCTCTCCTCATCTGCCTGGCCCCCGCCCTCGACCTGCGCTACGAGCGCCTCTACGGCTACCTGCAAGACGACGTCACGCGCAAGCGCCCCTCCGTCGGCCTGATCCTCGACCTGCTCACGCCCCCCGGCCCGGAGCGGCTGCTGGCGCAGGCCCACTTCGACGAGGGTGCGCCCCTCCTCCGGCACCACCTGCTCGAGCGCGCCGGCGACGCCGGGCAGGCCGGGCTCCTGGGCCAGCCCCTGCGCATCGATGAGGCCGTCACGGCCTGGCTCCTGGGCCGTTACGCGCCGCGGCCGGAGCTGGCAGGTGCCCGGCTCCTGAGCCCGGCAGAGCCGCCGGCCGGTTGCCTCCTGGCGCCCGATGTGTGCGCCGCCCTGAGCGAGGCGGCCCGAGACGGGGCAGTCCTCCTCTTCCACGGCCCAGACGGGGCGGGCCAGACGGCGGCCGCCCAAGCGGTGGCGGCGTGGTGCGGCCGCCCGCTGCTCAGCATCGACCTGGGCCCGGCCACGGCCGACCTGTCGCCCCTGGCTGTCCTGCGGTTGGCCCTACGCGACGCCCGGCTGACCGGCGCAGTGGCCTTTCTGAACGGCTGGGATGCCTGCCTCGAGCACGGCGCCGTTCCCGCGGCCCTTCTCGATGAAGTCTTCTGCCACCCAGGCCCGGTCATCCTGGCCGGCCAGGCTCCCTGGCAGCCGGCGGGCGTTGAGCGCAGCCGGCCCTTCCTGCCGGTCGAGTTCCCCGTGCCCGGTTATGCCCGGCGGCGCGACCTCTGGCGGCACTTCCTGGGCCACGACGCCGGCACGCTCGACATCGATGCCGTGGCCGGCCGATTCCTGCTCACGGCCACCCAGATCCGCGATGCAGCAGCGACGGCGCGCGACCAGGCCAGGCAGCGCGGCGAGTCGATCCAGAGTGCTGACCTCTTTGCAGCCGCGCGCGCCCACTCCGGCTCGGGCCTGGCATCGCTCGCCCGCAAGATCGTGCCCCACTACAGCTGGGAGGATATCGTCCTTCCCGCCGACCAGACGGCCCTGCTGCGCGAGATCATCGCCGCCGTGCGCAGCCGGCCGCGCGTCCTGAGCGAGTGGGGCGTGGGCGCCAAGATCGCCCCCAACGGCGGCGTGACCATGCTCTTCGCCGGCCCGCCCGGCACCGGCAAAACCATGGCCGCCGAAATCATCGCCGCCGAGCTGGGCCTGGACCTCTACAAGATCGACCTCTCCACCGTGGTCAGCAAGTACATCGGCGAGACGGAGAAGAACCTCGAGCGCATTTTTGCCGAGGCCGCCTCGTCGAACGCTATCCTCTTCTTCGACGAGGCCGATGCGCTTTTCGGCAAGCGCTCCGAGGTGCGCGACGCCCACGACCGCTACGCCAACATCGAGATCAGCTACCTCCTGCAGCGCATGGAGGCCTACGAGGGGGTCACGGTCCTGGCCACCAACCTGCGTGCCAACCTGGATGAGGCGTTCACCCGGCGCCTGCAGTTCGTGGTCGACTTTCCCTTCCCCGACGAGGCCGACCGCCTGCGCATCTGGCAGGCGCTCTTCCCGCCCCAGGTGCCGCGCGCGCCCGGCCTCGACCTGGCCTTGCTGGCCCGCCGCTTCAGGCTGGCCGGGGGGAACATCCGTAACATCATCGTCGGCGCCGCTCACCTGGCGGCAGCCGACGGCCAGGCAGTGACGATGGAGCACCTGCTCCACGCTACGCGGCGCGAGCTGCAAAAGATGGGCCGGCTGGTGGGTGAGGAGGATTGGCCCAGCGCATAGCACCAGCCAGAGGATTACCGAGCATGCCGAAGCGTGAGCATCCTGGGTCGAGCCAACCTGAGAGCAGCCGACAGCGCGCCGAGCCAGCGGGCCGGAGCCGGCCATCTGGGCTGGCGGCAGAGCCAGGCCAACCGGCACCGGCGTTGACCATCATTGGCGCCGACGTGCTGGCCAAGGCCGCGCCTCACCTCGGCGACAGCCGGCTGGCGGCCACCTTCCGCCAGAGCCTGGCGATGCATCTCGGCCGTGTGCAGGGCAACCGGTGCCTGCAAAAGGCCCTCGTCCCTACTGCGCATGTTGCAGCCGTGCAACGCGTGGTCGAGGGCGACGTAACGCAGACGACCATCACCCCGGATTGGGCGGCCCGCTTGAGCGACGCGGAGCTCGAGGAGCAGGTGAACATCGTCAGGCAGCAGTTGCAGCGCGAATGGCTCAGCGCCGAGGAGCAGGAGGCGGCGCGGCACAACCTGGATGTGCTCGAGGACACGGCCCGCCGCCGCTTCGACCCCCGTCGGCAGCTTGCCTGTCGGTTGGTGGCCGGAGCGGCGACGGGCGGCGTCACCGTGGCTGCGTACGTCACGCAGATTCCTGGGGTAAGGGGCGCAGGCGAGTTTCAGAGGCACGCCGCGCAGTATGCGAAGGACCATCGGGCGGTGGGGTTGGATGGCAACACCGTGGCAGAGGGGGTCGCCATGGAGCTGACCAGCAGCCTCCCCAGCCTGCTGGCCTCGCTCAGCACGGCTATCGGGGCGCTTCTGGCCGACTTTCCCGACGTCACCGGGCATGAACCGGTCCGCGTCCCTGTCAAGACGCTCGCCATCTTTACCCACGGCTCGCGGCGCGGCCTGCAGGCAGGTCCTCGCGCCGAATGGATCCGGAGCCAGTTGCGTCCTTGGGTGGAGGGAATTGCCCCCTACCTGGGGCCCTCACCGCTGGTCCTCCTCTTCGCGTGCTTGACGGCCGGCCAGCCGCCGACGGGCCTGCCCTTTGCCGAGGAGTTACGCCTGGCGTTGGCGGCCGAGTTGGAAGAACTGTACGGCCCAGCGGCCGAGGTCGAGCCTGTGGTCTGGGGGCACACGACCAGAGGCCACACGACTGCCAACCGGTTCCTCGTCGAGTTCCGCGGCGGATCGTATTCGGCCAGCACTGACCTCCTGGCCGAGCTCGGCCGTCGGCTCGCCGCCCTGGCCATTGAGCGCGCTCGGAGCGCCGATCCCACGCTGGTGGTTACGGAGGCCCAGCGCGCCACCGCCGAACGCCGCGGCCGGGAGGCCATGCAGCGCGTGCTGCTTGCGGATACCGGCGCGCAGAATCCGACCCAGGTCTACGTCCGCGAGATCGGCTACATGGGCACCGACCGCGTCTGGCATGATCTCTCCAGCGAGACCACGCCCGACCTGTCGGACCTGGGCCTCGAGCCCGACGCCACGGTGCGCTTGACCGAGGGCCTGCGGGCATTCCAGAGGCGTTTCGCCACCGAACGCGACCGGCTTCAGGAGTGGGTTAGCGCCTTATGAGCGCAAGCCCGTGCGCATCCAGCCGGCGAGCGCCGCCCAGCCGCGAACACAGACGTGTCGCAGGCCGGCCTGAGGCCCATCGGCGACAGGAGGCATGCAGAGATGGCAAAGGACAGAGTGGCAGGCGACGAGAAGGGAGCGGCTGGCCGCCATGTCTCCGCGCCTGCGGCCACCCTGCGCCGGGCCAGCCCGGGCGAGGGTGCGGCTTCCGCGTGGCTGTCGCTGCTCCCGCAGCTCGGCAACCGCGCCGTGCAGCGCCTGCTCGCCCAGCGCAGCGGCGACGAGCCCGCCGAGCTCGACGACGAGACGGCGAACCGCATCAACCGCGAGCGGGGCGGCGGGCAGGCCCTCGACGCCGGCGTGGCGGCTCAGGCTGGGGCAGCCCTGGGGCACGACTTCTCGGGCGTGCGCGTACACACCTCGCCCGAGGCCGATAGCCTCAGCCGCGCCCTCGGCGCCAAGGCCTTCACCACCGGGCGCGACGTGTTCTTCCGCGCCGGCGCCTATGAGCCCCACTCGGCCAGCGGCCGGGAATTGCTCGGCCACGAGCTGACGCACGTGGCGCAGCAAGGCGGCGGGGCGAGCGCGGGCCGCATGACGGTCAACCCGCCGGGCGACGCCTACGAGCAGGAGGCCAACCAGGCCGCCAAGGCCCTTTTGGGCAGCACGCCGGCCAGCCTGCAGCGGCAAGAGCCCGAGCCTGAAGAGGACGAAGACGACAAGATCCAAACCCAGGAAGACGAGGAGGAGCAGGTGCCGTGAGCCGACCGGCCGCACGCCAGGGTGACCCGACGGCGCACGGCGGCGTGATCGCCGCCGGCTGCCCCACCGTGCTCATCGGTGGCCAGCCCGCCGCGCGCATGGGCGATATGCACACCTGCCCCATGGCAACCCCCGGCACGCCGCCGGTGCCCCACGTGGGCGGGCCGATCACCATGGGCTCGGCCACCGTCCTCATCGGTGGGCAGCCCGCCGCGCGCCAGGGCGATATGGCCACCTGTACCGGCCCCCCCGACAGCATCGCCGCCGGCTGCCCAACGGTGCTCATCGGGGGGTAAGACGTAAAGCGTAATGCGTAAAGCGTGATGCGTGATGCCTGGCGCCAGGAAGCGGCCTATCTGTGCCCATTACGCAGTACGCTTGGGAGCCACGCCATGATCGACGAACTCGACGAGGTCCTCCGCCAGCTCCTCATCCGCGAGCTGCCGGTCAAGAACGGCGAAGTGAATATCGAGTTCCACCAGCCCAGGCGCGAGTGGTCCGCGCGGCTGAGCCGGCCGACGCTGAACCTGTTCCTGTACCACCTCTGCGAGAACACGACCCTGCGCCAGCCGGAGTGGGAGGTACAGCGCAACGGCGACGGCACGGCCACGCGGCGCCGCAAGCCGGTGCGCGTGGACCTGCACTACATGATCACCGCCTGGGCCGCCGAGCCGGAGGACGAGCACCGCTTGCTGGCGCGCACGATCATGGCCCTCTGCCGCAACGCCACCCTGCCCGAGGACCTGCTGCCGGAGAGCTTTGCCGACCAGCCGGTGCCCATCCCCCTGCGCGTGGCCGACCCGGAGCTGCTGCGCAACCCGGCCGACCTCTGGAGTGCGATGGACAACGAGCTGCGGCCGGCCGTCTCGTGCGTCGTTACCTTGGCGCTGAACCCGTACCAGGCGTTCACGGGGCCCCTGGTGCGCACGCGCGAGCTGCGCCTCGGCCAGGCGGCCGCGCTGCCGCTCTTCGAGCGGCTGCTGCAGCCTGCCGAAGCCCTGTGGGCCGTTGGCGGCGCCCTGCGCGGTGCGGGGCCCTTCGCGGGCCTGCGCCTGACCCTGGTCGAGCGCGGCCTGACCGTGCCCGTCAGCGCCGACGGCCGCTATGTCATCGGCAATCTGGAAGAGGGCGAGTACACCTTGGAGCTGGAGGCCGAGGGGCAGAAGCCGCAGCGGCGCCGCATCACCGTCCCCTCGCCCAGCTATGACATCGAGGTCTGAGAAAGGAGGAGATGGCCAACCGGGGCAAGGCAGGTGTTGCGTATTGCGTGTTGCGAGTTCCGTATTGCGTACTGCGTATTGCGTGCCCCACGACGGCAGCACCCGGCACGCAGCCCGCGACACACAACGCGCCGCACGCAGCACCCAGCACGCCTCGCGCAGGACGCGACTCACAACACGCAGCACCCTAGACGCTGTACGCAACACGCAACACGCAATACGCATCACGCAATACGCATCACGTTTTACGTTTCACGTTTTGTGCCATAGGAGGAGTCACTCATGGCCACAAGCTATCAATCGCCGGGGGTCTATGTCGAAGAAGTGGACCGCGGCACCAAGCCCATCGAGGGCGTCGGCACCTCGGTAGCGGCCTTCATCGGCTTCACCGAGCGGGCCGAGGAGCCGGGGCGCAACGGCGCCGCGCCCACCTCGCTCCTCAACAGGGCCACTCTCGTCACCAACTGGGCCCAGTACATGGCCAAGTTCGGCGGCTTTGTCGAAGGGGCCTTCCTGCCCCAGGCCGTCTACGGCTACTTTGCCAATGGCGGCGGCCGCTGCTACGTCGTCAGTGTCAAGACGCTGGGCGCCGACGGCGGCAGGCCCGCCATGGCCGCGCTGCCGGCCGCCGACGCGAAGGGCGAGAGCCTGAGCATCCGCGCGCGCACAGGCGGGCCGGCCGGCAACGAGATCGGCGTGTCCATCGCCCACGAGGCGGCCCCCGCCGAGGGCGCGGAGCCCAAGGAGGGCGATTCCTTCACCCTCGTCGTCAAGCGCGGAGAGGCCCAGGCCGAGCGCTACACAGGCCTGACGATGGCCAATGTGGAGGCCACCGTCAACACCGCCTCCAAGCTCATCCAGGTGGAGGTCGTGCGCAAGGGCGCCAAGCTGCCGGCGCGGCCGGCGGAAGGCTCCTACCCCCTGGCCGGCGGCGAAGTCACCGCCCTGACGGTGACCCCGCCCCAGTTCCAGGGCGATGCTGCCCGGCGCGAGGGCATCGGCGCCCTCGAGGCGCTCGACGACGTGACGATGGTCGCCGTGCCCGACCTGATGAGCGCCTACCTGGCCAAAGCCATCGACCTGAACGGCGTCAAGTCGGTGCAGAGCGCGGTGCTCGCCCACTGCGAGCGCATGCGCTACCGTTTTGCCATCCTCGATGCCCCACCGGGCATGAGCCCGCAGGAAGTCGCCGACTGGCGCATGAACCAGGCCGGCTACGACTCCAAGTATGGTGCCCTCTACTATCCGTGGATCGCCATGCCCAGCACGAGCGGCCAGACGATGCTCGTGCCACCGTCGGGCCACGTGGCGGGCATCTATGCCCGGGTCGATGGCGAGCGTGGCGTGCACAAGGCGCCCGCCAACGAGGTGGTGCTCGGCGCCATCGGCCTCGAGGTCCACGTGACCAAGGGCGAGCAGGACCTGCTCAACCCCATGGGAGTCAACTGCATCCGCGCCTTCCCCGGCCGCGGCATCCGCGTGTGGGGCGCCCGCACCCTGTCGAGCGACCCCGCATGGCGCTACATCAACGTGCGGCGGCTGTTCAATTATGTCGAGGCCTCCATCGAGCGCGGCACCCAGTGGGTAGTCTTTGAGCCCAACGATGCCGACCTGTGGGCGCGCGTGCGGCGCGACATCTCGGCCTTCCTGCGCATGGTGTGGCGCTCGGGCGCCCTCTTCGGCGCCACCCCCGAAGAGGCCTTCTACGTGAAATGCGACGAGGAGCTGAACCCGCTCGAGGTGCGCGATGCCGGCCAACTCATCATCGAGATCGGCATGGCCCCCGTCAAGCCGGCCGAGTTCGTCATCGTCCGCATCAGCCAGTGGGCAGGGCCCAACGCAGAGGCGTGACGCGTAATGCGTGATGCGTAAAGCGTCAATGCCGAACGACCACGCGTCACGCATCACGAGTCACGTATCGCACATCACGGGTCATGCGTCACGCAGTACGCTATACGCAGTACGCAAAGGAGAGCATCTATGGGACTGCAGCGGAAAGACCCCCTCGTCTCCTTCCAGTACGCCGTGGAAATCCAGGGCAAGGTGAGCGGCTACTTTACCGAGTGCACCGGCCTGGGCTCGGAGAACGAGGTCATCGAGCACAAGGTGGTCGACAAGCGCGGCAAGGAGATCATCCAAAAGGTCCCCGGCCGCCTCAAGTGGGAGAATATCGTCCTGAAGCGCGGCATCACCGACTCGATGGACATCTGGGACTGGCGCAAGAAGGTCGAAGAAGGCAAGGTCGACGAGGCCCGCGCCAACGGCTCCATCGTCATGATGGACCAGCACCTCAACCCGGTCGCGCGCTGGAATTTCGAGAACGCCTGGCCGGTCAAGGTGTCGGGCCCCTCCATGAAGTCCGACTCCAACGAGATCGGCATCGAGGAGCTGACCATCGCCCATGAGGGGCTGTGGCGCGTACGGCCGTAGCGTCACGCAGCAGAAAGGAGCACCGTGCTCCAGACCGAGTTCGAGTTCACCCTGCCGGTAGGCTATGTCGATGAGGAGGGCAACCTGCACCGCGACGGCGTGATGCGCCTCGCCACGGCGATGGACGAGATCGCCCCCATGCGCGACCCGCGGGTGCGGGCCAACGAGGCCTACCTCACCATCATCCTGCTCTCGCGGGTCATCACCCGCCTCGGCACACTACGCCAGGTCAACACCGGGGTCATCGAACACCTCTTCTCGGCCGACCTGGCCTACCTGCAGGACCTGTACCGGCGCATCAACCAGAGCGGCACACGCGAGGTCGAGGTAGTCTGCCCCGCCTGCCAACACCGCTTTACTGTGGAGCCTGAAGACCTGGGGGGGTAATCATCTACCCGCTCGATCGCCTCTACGAGGAGATCGCCTACCTGGCCTACCACCTGCATTGGCCCTACGAGGAGCTCCTGCAGATGGAGCACCCCGAGCGCCAGCGCTGGCTCGAGCAGGTGGCGGCGATCAACCAGCGGCTGAACGACATGGCGGGGGAGGCCTGAGTGGCAGGCCCCCGGAGCCTATCCAAAGGGCCGTAGAGTAGCCCCTCGTGGGCGTCGCTGATGGCACCTTCGCTGCGGCGGGAGGGATGGGCGCAAGGTCCCTTCGCCACGCGGCTCTTCGGATAGGCAATCAGCCAGGCCAGGCGACCGAGCGGGAGAGGCTGGCGACACCCGCCGGCGGCACGCGCCGGCGTCGCGCGCGGCGCCTTTGTGGCGCTCCTGCGACTGCTCAAAGGCTGCCGCGCAAGGAGCATCCATGCTTGGAGGGAACGATGGAAAAGGCGGCTCGGGCAAGACCCCGACCGGAGACAGGGTCGAGGTGCACGCTGGTTTCCGCTTCGCGGTGAATATCGGCGAGGGCGATCTGTTCTTTACCGAGTGCACGCTGCCCAGCCTGGAGGTCGACGTTGCGGAGCAAAAGGAGGGCGGCTACAACTCGGGCGTGCACCTCCTGCCCGGGCCGGTGAAGGCCGGGCGCCTGACGCTGAAGCGTGGCCTCACCAAGTCGAGCGCGCTGCTGGCCTGGTACGCCCAGATCGCCCGTGGCGAGGTCAAGGGAGCCATGCGCAACGTGACACTGACCATGCTCGATTCGGAGGGCCGGCCGGTGATGCGCATGGACTTTATCCGTGCCTACCCGGTGAAATGGAGCGGACCCAGCTTCAGAGCGGGCGACAGCACCATCGCCATCGAGACGCTGGAGCTCGCCTTCGCCGAGGTCCAGGTGCAGGATGGCGGCGCAGGCGCCAAGCCCGCTTCAGGGCCACCGGGTGCCGCCTCGGGCGGGCAGCCGTTTGGCCCCACGACTGGCGCCGGCAATGTGTGGTAGGCGCGCCGGGGCCTGCAAGCCGGTGGCGTGGTAGCACTGTTCAGGTATGAGGAAACGAGCCAGATTCATGGTCAATCGAATGGTCGCGCTCGCGGCATCGGGCGGGGGCACACTCGGGTCACAGCTCGCCCGGCGGCTCCTGAGGCGCAGCAGCCAGCACACAGCCGGCCGCGGTAGGTGGCAGCCTGCCACGCTGCGCCGGCTCCTCCGCGCCCAGCCGTTGGCGGTGCCATCGCTGACCCTGGCGCTGCGCGCGCCAGAGCCGGGCTACGCCGACGCTGCGCCGCCCGTCTGGCGGGCGATTTCCCCGCCTTTGTGGGCACCCGTGCTTGACTCTGAGGGCGCCGGCCCCGAGCCAGTGGCCGAGCCGCCGCCGCTCACGGCCAGCAGGCCAGCGCTGGCCCCCCTGCGGCAGCCTGAGGAGGCGGTGAGAGGGGTGCAGCGTACAGCCGGGGTTCCCGCAGTGCCCGGCGCGCTGGGCCTGCCCCTCGGCCCACGCGGGGCCCCTGCCGAGCCGGCCGGGCGCCCAGCGGCCACCGGGCCTGCGGAGCAGGCAGGAGAGGTGCCCACACTCGCCCACGCATCGTTCCTGGCGGGTGAGCGCCCACCCTCCGCCACCCAGCCACACAGCGACAGGCCCGCGGCGCCGCGCCGCCCGCCGCTCATCGCTGCGGCCAGGCGGCTGGTGCTGCGGGCACAGGCGCGGCTCATGGGCAATGCTCCGCCCGCGCCACTCGCCCCTGGAGAGAGCCAGGCGGTCGGCCCTTCGCCTGCGAGTGCGGAACCAGCCGGGGCTGTAACGCCGGTGCGGCCCGAGCCTGCGCCTGGCGCGGAGCCGGTGGCGAGGCCAGGCGGGCCGCAGGCGGCGCCGGGGGTTCGGCCCGAGCTCCCTGCTGCCGGGCAATTGCAGCGCACCGGCGCCGGCCGCGTGCAGGCCAAGCTGCCGCAGCCCTTCCCTGCGGAAGTTGCCACTCCGGGCCGGGTGGAGGCCGAGGCAACGCCCCAGGGTCGCCCGGCGGCCGTGGCCGCGCCCCCGGTTGGGCGCGGCCTGCCCACGCCGCGGCTGCCGGCGCCGGCGCCCCTCCGCCCCTCGGCGCCCAGAACGGCCCGGCTGGCGGCCCCGGCGCAGCGAACCAGGGCGCTGCAGGCGCTCGTGGGCCGTGCAGCAAGGTCCGAGGAGGAAAGCGGCCGGGAGCAGGCGCCGGCAGGGGCCCAGGGTGTGAGGGCGGCCGCGGACCAGCTTGCCGGGCATGCGCCGCCAGCGCCGGCTGCGCCCGCGCCAGCTCCAGAGGCGGAGCCTCTGCCCGCCCCCCACGCTGCGACAGAACCTGTGCCGCCCGAGACGGCTGGGCCGGCAGCCACTGTGCAACGCGCGCCTGCGCCAGGGGCCGCGCGGCCACTGCCGCCACTGCCCTTGGCGCGCCCGTTGGCGCCTCGCCGGGCAGAGCCGGAGTCTTTCACGCCCCTGGCGGCCGCCATCGCGCCGCCCAGCGCGGCTCCGGTGCAGCGCACGGCCGAAGAGCCCGCGCCGGCGGCGTCGCCTCCCTCAGCGCAGGGCCCGGGCGAAGGCGCACAGGCTGCCCCGGGGGTGGATGTCGACGAGCTGGCGCGCCGCGTGTACGAGATCCTGCGCCGCCGCTTGCGTGTGGAGCGCGAGCGCAGCTATGGCCGCGGCAGTTAGAGGAGGGAACCGATGCCACAGACCAGGGGCGGGCTGGAGCCCGCCGTCATCGAGAACCTCGTCACCCACGAGAGGGTCTCGTGCATGTTCAACCCCAGCGAGTATACGCTGAGCAAACAGAACCAGTGGGAATCGGGGCCGGTCAAGGGTAAGAACGTGCCCAAGGTCAAGTTCACGCAGGGAGGCGCCGAGACCCTCAGGCTGCAGCTCTTCTTCGATACCTACGCCGAAAAGGCCGACGTCCGCGGGCACACCGACAAGCTATGGAAGTTGATGATGGTGGCCACCGACAAGAAGAACCAGAAGAACGAGAAAGGCGAACCGCCTCGGGTGGCCTTTTCGTGGGGCAAGTTCTACTTCGAGGCAGTGATCGTCAGCATCTCGCAAAAGTTCACGCTCTTCCTCGACAATGGCACGCCGGTGCGCACCACCGTCGACGTCACCTTCCAGCAGGTCGACGACAGCCAGGCGCACCACGGCCAGAATCCAACTTCAGGCGCGGGCCCGGCCCTGCGCACCCACACCGTGCGCGCCGGTGACCGCCTGGACCTGATCGCCTACCGGGCCTACGAGGACCCCACCCAATGGCGGTTGATCGCCCAGGCCAACGGCATCCTGAACCCGCTGCGTCTCTGTGAGGGGCAGCAACTGATCATCCCGCCCCTCCTGTAGGGGCGAGCCGATGGCTCGCCCTTGCGTGAGGCGAGCCGATGGCTCGCCCTTGCGCGAGGCGAGCCGATGGCTCGCCCGTCTGTGGGACAGTCGTTCGCTCCGATGGAGGTCACGCGCCTTGCCCGGCCAACCTGCACTATTCGATCACTTTTTCATCAAGGTCGATGGCTCGGATATCGGCACCGATCTGATGGACGACCTCATCGAGATCGAGGTCGAGACCAGCCTGCACCTGCCCGATGCTCTCAGCATCCACCTGCACGATGAGAAGCTCAGGTGGATCGACGAAGGGCCGTTCGCCCTGGGCAAGGAGGTGGAGGTCTCGGCCCAACCCGAAGGCGGGGGGAGTGGTCGCCCGATCTTCAAGGGTGAGATCACCGCCCTCGAACCCGAGTTTGGGCAAGGCACCCACGCCACCCTGACGGTGCGCGCCTACGACCGCTCGCACCGCCTGCACCGGGGCACCCACAGCCAGGCCTACCAACAGGTGACCGACAGCGACCTGGCCCATCGCATCGCCCAAGACGCGGACCTCCGCGCCACGGTCGACGCCACGAGCCAGGTGCACCGGCACGTGGTGCAGCGCAACCAGACGCACATGGAGTTCCTGGCCGAGCGCGCCCGGCGCATCGGCTACGAGTTCTATGTCGAAGACAAGACCCTGCACTTTCACAGACCGGCGCAAGGCGCGGCTGCCCTGCAGTTGGAGTGGGGCAGGGAGCTGCGCAGCTTCCGGCCACGCCTCAGCCTGTTGGAACAGGTCGACGAGGTGTTCATCAAAGGGTGGGACGTGAAGGCGCGCCAGGCCATCACCGGGCATGCCACCCGCAGCCAGGCCGCCCCCCAGATTGGCGAGCGACAGACCGGCCAGCAGATGGCCTCGGCGGCCTTTGCCAGCGCCAGCCGCGTGGTGGTCGAGATCGGCGTGGCCAGCCAGGCGGAGGCCGATACGGTGGCCCAGGCCGTCCTCGATGAGCTCACCGGGGCCTTCATCGAGGCCGAGGGCGAGTGTTGGGGGCAGCCCGAGCTGCGCGCCGGCAAAGCGGTGGAGATCAAGGCCGTCGGCCGGCGGCTCAGTGGCACCTATTTCGTGACCGAGGCTACGCACATCTTCCGCAGGGACGGAGGCTACGTCACCCGCTTCAGCATCCACGGCCGCCGGCCCGACACCCTGGCTGCCCTGCTCGCGCCCCCCAGCCCGACGGCGCCCATGAGCCCCGTCGTCGGCATCGTCACGAACAACAAGGACCCGGAAGGCTGGGGCCGGGTCAAGGTCAGATTCCCCTGGCTCTCCGACGACGTGGAGAGCGAATGGGCACGCATCGCTGCGCCCGGCGCCGGCCCCGAGCGCGGCATCTACTGGCTGCCCGAGGTCAACGACGAGGTGCTCGTGGCCTTTGAGCATGGCAACATCGACCGCCCCTACGTGCTCGGCGGCCTCTGGAACGGGCAGGATAAGCCGCCCCTCGCCAACAGCGCGAGCCTCTCGGGCGGCCAGGTGCACCGCCGCAGCCTGAAGACCCGGGCCGGCCATACGCTGACCTTTACCGACGGCAGCGATGCCGGCGTGGTCGTCGAAACGGCAGGCGGCCACCGCCTCACCCTCGACGACGCGAAGAAGCAGGTGCGCCTGGAGACGGCCGGCGGCCTGGTCCTGTCGATGGACGATAGCGGTCGGCAGGTCAAGCTGGAATCGGGTGGCGACCTGGTGCTCAAGAGCAGCGCCAATCTGACCATCGAAGCCACCGGCAAGCTCGAGCTGCAGGGCATGACCTTCTCGTTGAAGGGCAGCGGCCAGGGGCAGATTGACGGCGGCGGCATGCTCGAGGTCAAGGGCGGCCTCGTCAAGATCAACTGAATGCACCTGGGGGCGCCCATGCCCGTAAGCCCGGCAGAGGCACGAAGGGCTCAAGCCTTCACTGCAAGGGCGCGGGGGCCTTCGTAGTGGCAGCTTTAGCCGCGTTCCCAACCCGAGAGCCGAAGCAGGCAGAGAGGACGGGTTCACGATGGCTGACAACCCCATCATCGGCCGGGGCTGGCGCTTTCCGCCGGCCCTCGACGAGCGCGGCACCATCGCCCTCGTCTCGGGCGAGGCCGAGCTCGAGCAGGCCATCCAGATCATCCTCGGCACCGCCCCCGGCCAGCGCGTCATGCGCCCCGAGTTCGGCTGCCGCATCCACGAGCTGGTGTTCGCGCCCAACAACTCGGCCACGGCCGGCATGGCCGCGCGTTATGTCGCTGAGGCCCTGGGCCGCTGGGAGCCGCGCATCGAGGTCCAGCGCGTAGAGGCCGAGGCTGACCCTGCCGACCCCTCGCGCCTGCTCATCTCGGTGGAATACAGGGTCGTGACCACCCACTCGAACCGGAGCCTGGTCTATCCCTTCTACGTGATCCCCGAGAGGGAAGCCACCACCGGCCAATAGGAGGTCTTTGCATGGGCTTGCCCACCCCCAACCTCGACGACCGCACCTTCCAGGATATCGTCGACGAAGCCAAGAAGCGCATCGCCGCCTCGTGCCCCGGCTGGACGGACCACAACGTCAGCGACCCGGGCATCACCCTGGTGGAGCTCTTTGCCTGGATGACGGAGATGATCCTGTACCGGCTCAACCAGGTGCCCGAGAAGAACTATCGCAAGTTCATGGAGATGCTGGGCCTCCGCCTGCAGGAGCCCGAGCCGGCCCGCACCGAGGTGACCTTCTACCTCTCGGCGCCGCAGCCGCAGGCGGTCATCATCCGCCAGGGCACCGAGGTCTCGACGGTACGTGCCGAGGGCCAGCCCTCCGTAACCTTCAGCACCGACCGCGACCTGGAGGTGCATCCGCCCCGCCTGGCGGCGTTGGCGGTGGGCACCGGTGGCCCGGCGGGGGCTGCGCAGGCGATCCGCCTGCAGAACTTGCAGCACCTGGGGGTGGCCGGCTTTGAGCTGGAGGCCTTTGGCCCCCAGCCGCAGGTGGGCGATGCCCTCTACTTGGGCTTTGAGAACGACCTGAGCCATCACGTCGCAGGCATCGAGTTCACCTGCCCCACCGCCACGGGCCTGGGCATCGACCCGGCCAACCCACCCTGGCAGTGGGAGGTATGCGCCGGCGAGCAGGCAGGCGGCGGGTGGCGCCCCGCAGTGGTCGAATCCGACGCCACAGGGGGCATGAACCAGTCGGGCACGGTGATGCTGCGCCTGCCGGCCATGGCCGCGCGCGAGCTGGCAGGCCAACGTGCCTACTGGCTGCGCTGCCGGGTGGCCGAACCGGCCGTCGAGGGGCAGGGGTACGACCGGTCGCCGCGCATCACCGGCCTGGCCGTGCACAGTTGGGGCGGCTCGGTGATGGCCACCCATGCCTCGGTGGTCACCGGTGAGGTGCTGGGCCGCTCCGATGGCTCGCCAGGCCAGAGCTTCAAACTCGAGCACGCGCCGCTCCTGCGCCGGGCAGCGGGGGAAACCATCGAAGTATGCGCCCAGGGCAGTTCCCACTGGGAGCCCTGGGCCGAGGTGCCCGATTTCTCGGCCTCCGGCGCGGCCGATAAGCACTTTACCTGCGACAGCACGAGCGGCGAGGTGCACTTTGGCCCGGCCCTGCGCCTGCCCGACGGCTCGGTCCGCTCCTATGGCGCCATCCCGCCCCGCGGCGCGCTGGTTCGTTTTGCCCGGTACCGCTACGGCGGCGGCGTCATCGGCAATGTCCAGGCCGGCACGCTGACGGTGCTCAAGACCTCGATCCCGTACATCGACCGCGTCGTGAACCACAAAGGCGCTACGGGCGGCCTGGATCCCGAGAGCATCGAAGCGGCCGAGATGCGGGCGCCCGAGTTCCTGCGTTCGCAGGGGCGGGCGGTGACTGCCGGCGACTTTGAAGCCCTGGCCATGAGGGCCGACTCGCGCGTGCAGCGGGCCCGTTGTGTGCAGCCCCTCGCTGCTGGCGAGCCCCAGCCCGGCAGTGCCGCCGCGGCGCCTGTGGCCGGGCGCGTGTACCTCCTGCTCGTGCCCAAGGTCAGCCAGCCCAGCGGACCCGTCGCCATCGAAGACCTGAAGCTGCCTGGCGATCTGGTCGAGGCGGTGCGCCGCTACCTCGACGACTATCGCCTTCTCACCGTCCGCCTCGATATCCGCGAGCCAGAGTACATCACGGTGGCGGTACAGGCCACGGTGGCGGCCAGGCCCAACAGCGACCCGGAGCGCGTGCGCGCCGACGTCGAGCGCCGGCTCTACGGCTTCCTGAACCCCATCACCGGCGGCCCGGGCCAAGGCTGGCCTTTTGGGCGCGGCCTGTACCCATCGGACCTCTACGCCTGCCTGCAAGGGGTGGAGGGCATCGAGTTCATCGAGTCGCTGCGCGTCTTCCAGGTGCACCCGTCGGGCGACCGCACCGAAGTCACCGGCCGCCTCGATGTGCCCGTGCACGGCCTGATCGTTTCCGGCCAACACCGCGTAGACGTCAAGTTGCAGGGTATATAGGAGGCAGGCTTTCGGGCCTGGCCAGCGGTGAGGCATGCCTCCTGGCCCGCCCAGCCATGCCACGAGGGGAAATGTACCGATGCCATCGACAAGTGTACTCTCGCAGCCACCCACCCCGCTGCCCGCGCAGCCTGAGCCACCCGAGGGGGAGCGCGTGCCCTACGGCGAGGCCTTCGGTCTGCCCGGCGATTGCAGCCGCTACCTGCAGTACCTGCCGCCCATCTACGCCGCCGACCCCTTCCTGGGGCGCTTCCTGCTCGCCTTCGAGGGCGTGCTCGCCCCTATCGAACAGACGGTGGATCACTTTGACCTGTACCTGAGCCCGCGCACCGCGCCGGCCTACTTCCTGGAGCACCTGGCCCGCTGGCTGGGCATAGACCTCGACGAGAAGTGGCCCTCGGCCACGCGCCGCGCGCTCCTGGCCGAGGCGATAGAGCTCTACCGCCGCCGCGGCACGCGCTGGGCCCTGAGCCGCCACATCGAGATCTGTACGGGGGTCGCACCCGAGATCGTCGAGCCCGAGGAGCAACCCTTCCACTTCCGGGTCATCCTGCGGGTGCCGGCCGGCCAGGCCGTCGACCGGGCCGCCGTCGAGCGCATCATCCAGGCCGACAAACCGGCCCACACCACCTATGAACTGCAGATGGTCGAGAGCCGCTGACGCGGCAGCCGCGCGCTGCGGGGGGGCGGCCGCGCGGCTCCACCACAGCCACAGCATGGCGTTCGGCGCGGCCCCAGTTGTGCGGCCGCCCGCCAGATCTGACAGCAAGGATAGGTGAACATGCCCAGTGCAATGAACTCCGAACCCGGTGCAGCCGGCCACGACCAGATCACGATCATGGCACCCGACGGCACGGTGCGCGTGGTGCCGATCGGGGCAGCAGAGGTGACCGTCGGCCGCAAGCCCGAGAACACCATCGTGCTCGATTACCCCGACGTCTCGCCGCTGCACGCGCGCATCCAGTTCGACGGCACCAACTATCGCGTGATCGATCTCAACAGCACCAACGGCACGTACGTCGGCAGCGTGCGCCTGCTGCCGGGTGTGCCCGAGGTGTGGGCGCCCGACAAGGCGGTGCGCATCGGCGAGAGCTGGCTCCGCCTCGAGCGGGGCAAGCCGCCGGTCGAGGCCAGGCCAGTAGCTACGCCCGCGGCGCAGGCGGCCGGCGGCACGCCCCGGGTGGCCGCCTTTGTGGAAACGCCGGAGCTGGCCGTCGACCCCGGCGCCAGCGCGCTCCTCACCCTCACCGTGCTCAACCAGGGGCCGGTCGTCGACCACCTGCAGGTGTCGGTGCTCAACCTGCCTGCTGGCTGGCTGCCCGCGCCGGCGCCGGTAGTCAGGCTATTGCCCGGCGCGCGTCAGCCTGTGAGCTTGACCATCGCGCCGCCGCGGCGCCCCGAGAGCCGGGCCGGCACCTACCCGGTCACCATCCGCGTGGCCAGCCAAGAGGCGCCCGAGCAGTTCGTCGATGTCCAGGTCCGGCTCACGGTCAACCCCTACGCCCAGTTCCAGGGCGAGTTGCGGCCTCAATCGGTGCGGGCGGGCAAGCCTGCCCAGGTACGGATCGAGAATCGGGGCAATGCGCCCCAGACCTACACGGTCGTTTGGCGCGACCGCGCCGAGGAGCTGGCCTTTGAACCGCCGGAGCGCTCGCTCACCGTGGCCGAAGGGCAGGTCGGCATGGCGGAGTTCTGCGCCAAGGTGCGCAAGCGCGCGCTGGTGGGCGGCGAGAAACACCATGGCTTCGTTGCGGAGGTCGCGTCGCCTGGCGGAGAGAAGCAGACCCTGGCCGGTGAGGCCATCAGCCGTGCCCTCATCCCCCCTTGGCTGCCGCCGGTGGTGCTCGTGATCCTTCTGGGTGCGGCCGCCGTGCTGGCCATGCTCCTCGCTCAGGGGCGCCGGCCGCCGACCATCCAGTCGCTCACCGTCGACCCGCCCAGCGTGGTGGCCGGCCAACCGGTGACGGTGCGCTGGTCGGTCGATGGCGCTGAGACCATCGAGCTGCGGCCTCTGGTCACCGGGATCGACGCGGCCGCCGGCGAGTACACCTTTGCCCAGGGGCTGCCAGCCGGGGCCGCCATCACTTTCGTAGCCCAGAACCCATACGGCAGCACCGAGCGGCCGCTCGCCGTCACCGTCAAAGAGCCCACACCGACGCCCACCGCCACCCCAACGCCCACGCCCGAGCCCGGCGCACCGATCATCAAGGAGTGGACCATCTCGCCCTTGACGGTGGTCAAAGGGCAGGCCGTGACCATCCGTTGGGCGGTGGAGAACGCCGAGAGCGTCACGATCCAGCCCATCGGCACGGTCGACCTGACCGGCGAGGCGCAGGAGAAGCCCGGCGCCACGACGCGCTACACCCTGATCGCCACCAACAAGGGCAAGACGGTGCAGCGCTCGTATGAGGTCATCGTCGAGGAGGCCACGCCGACAGCTACGCCGACGGCTACCAAAGCGGCGACACTCATCATGCCCCGCCTCACGCCGCTCAAGCCGCTCGTGCCGCTGCCCTCGGCCACGCCCACGCCCACCGTCATGTTCAGGCTCAACACACCTGTATTCACGCTTCCCACATCCAGCCCATAGGGGCGGATGCCGGCAAGCGCGGGAAGAGTTACCGCACGGCACTGGACCGTCGAGGAGGACGAGACGTGGAGATACTCGCTGAAGGCCACGGAGAGCTCTTGGGGTGGCACGACCCCGACGAAAACCGCGAGTGGGTGCGCACGCACAAGCCGAGGGCCCTCGTCGACAAGCGCATGACCGTGCGCGAGGCGGTCGAAAGGTACGTGCACGACGGCGACTATCTGGCCATGGGCGGGTTCGGCCACATCCGCACGCCCATGGCCCTGGTCTACGAGATCATCCGCCAGCGCCGGCGCAACCTGGCCGTGGCCGGCAAGACGGCCGTGCACGACATCGACATCCTCATCGGCGCCGGCTGCGTGAGCCGGGTCGAAGTCGCCTACGCCTTCGGCCACGAGCTGCGGGGCCTCTCGCCGGCCGGGCGCCGGGCGGTGGAATCGGACCAGTGCCGTGTGGTGGCCGAAATCTCGAACGGCGGCTACCAGTGGCGTTTCCTGGCCGGCATGATGGGCATCCCCTTTATCCCCTCGCGCAACATGCTGGGCACCGACACCTTCGAAAAGAGCGCCTGCAAAGTGGCCCGCGACCCGTGGAGTGGCAAACCCGTTTGCCTGATTCCGGCCGCCTACCCCGACGTCGCCATCTTTCACGTGCCGCGGGCCGACATGTATGGCAACGCCCAGATCGACGGCATCCTGGTGGAGGATTTCGAGCTGGCCCGCGCTGCCCGCCGGGTGATCGTGACCACTGAAGAGATCGTCGACAACGAGCGCATCCGTGCCGAGCCCTGGCACACCGTGATCCCCTTCTACGTGGTGGATGCCGTCTGCGAAGTGCCCTATGGCGCCCACCCCTGCCAGATGCCCTACCTCTACTTCTTCGACGAGGAGCACATCGGCGAGTGGCTGCGGCTCTCGCGCACGCCCGAGGGCACCGAGGACTACTTTGCCCGCTATGTGTACGGGGTGAGCGACTTTGAAGCCTACCTGGAACTGGTGGGCGGGGTGCGCAAGCTCAGCTATCTCCGGCGGGTGGAGCGCCTGCAGGAACGCATGCAGGCGCCCTGGCTGTAGGGATGCTTTGGAGGCAATGATGGCAGTCGAGGGATTCAGCCTGCGCAAACTGCAAGCCTGCGTGGCGGCGCGGATGCTCGAAGACCATCGCTCGGTCTTTGTGGGCACGGGGCTGCCCATGATTGCTGCCCTGCTCGCCCAGCGCACCCACGCCCCCGGCATCCTCATCCTCTTCGAGGCCGGCGGCATCGGCCCTCAGCCGCCGGTGCTGCCCATCTCGGTGGGCGACTCGCGCACCTTCCACCGGGCCGTAGCCGCCTCGAGCATGCACGACGCCATGTCGGCCGCGCAGGCGGGCTACCTGGACTATGGCTTCCTGGGCGCAGCCCAGATCGATATGTACGGCAACATCAACACGACCGTCATCGGCGCGTGGGAACATCCGCGCGCGCGCCTGCCGGGCTCGGGCGGTGCGAACGACCTGGGCTCCTTCTGCCACCGCACCATCGTCATCATGCAGCAGGATCGGCGCCGCTTTGTGGAGAAGGTGGACTTTCTCACCACGCCCGGCTACCTGACCGGCCCGGGCGCCCGCGAACGAGCCGGCCTGCCTGCTGGCTCGGGTCCCTACCGGGTCATCACCCAGCTCGGCGTCTATGGCTTCCATCCGGAGTCGAAGCGCATGCAGCTCCTGAGCGTGCACCCGGGGGTCACGGTCGAGGAAGCGTGTGCGAACAGCGCCTTCGAGGTCCTCGTGCCGGAGCGGGTCGGTACCACGGCCCCACCCACCGAGGAAGAGCTGCGCCTGCTCGGCGAGATCGACCCCATGGGCATCTCGGTGGGAAGATAGATACGCCGTAGCCGCGGCTACTGCAGCACCTGGCGAGAGATCACCAGGCGCAGGATCTCGCTGGTGCCCTCTCCGATGGTGCACAGGCGCTGGTCACGGTAGATACGCTCCACGTCATAGTCCTTGGTATAGCCATAGCCGCCGTGGATCTGCAGGGCCTTGAACGCCGCGCGCTCAGCAGCCTCCGAAGCGTAGAGCTTGGCCATGGCCGCTTCGCGGGTAAAGCGCACGCCGCGGTCCTTCAGCCACGCCGCGCGGTACACGAGCAGGCGCGCCGCCTCGATCTCGGTGGCCATGTCGGCGAGCATCCACTGGATGGCCTCAAAGCTGGCGATGGGCTGGCCGAACTGCACCCGCTGTTTGGAATAGGCGACGGCGCTCTCCAAGGCTGCCTGCGCCAGCCCGAGGGCCATGGCGCCAATGGAGATGCGCCCGCCGTCGAGGACGGTGAGGAACTGTTTGAACCCCTCGCCCGGCTTGCCGAGGATGTTCTCCTTGGGCACGCGACAATCCTCGAAGAAGAGCTGCGAAGTCACCGAGCCCCGCAGCCCCATCTTCTCCTCGTCGCGCCCGGCGCGGAAGCCGGGGGCGCCCTTCTCGACGATCAGGTTCGAGATGCCCCGCGAGCCGGCCGCTGGGTCGGTGCGCGCGGCAATCACCACCACGTCGGCGATCGAGCCGGAGGTGATGAAGGTCTTCTGGCCGTTGATCACCCATTCGTCGCCCTTGAGCACGGCCGTGGTCTGGATGCTGGCCGCATCCGAGCCGGCGCCCGGCTCGGTCAGGCCGAAAGCGCCCAGCTTCTCGCCCCGGGCCAGGGGCACCAGGTACCTGCGCTTCTGCTCCTCGGTGCCAAAGTAGACGAAGGGCATGCTCGCCAGCGAGGTGTGGGCGGCCATGGTGATGCCGGTGGAGCCGCACACCCGCGAAACCTCTTCGACCGCGATGGCATAGCTCAGATAGTCGGCCCCTGCACCGCCATACTCCTCGGGAACCGGCAGGCCCAGCATCCCCATCGAGGCCATCTTGCGGATCGTACCCCAGGGAAAGCGGCCTTGCGCGTCGGTCTCGCGGGCCAGAGGCCGGATCTCTTTCTCGGCAAAGTCGCGCATCGACTTTTGGAAGAGTTTTTGCTCTTCGGTCAGATCAAACTCCATGGCAGCCTCCTGGCGAAGGGAAGGAACCGATGGAACTGGTGGAACTGGGGAACTGAGGGGAGGATTGCGGGCCTCTTGCTGACGGTGACGGCCCTCCCTTCAGTTCCCCCCGTTCCTCCAGTTCCATCAGTTCCCCCGTTGAATGGGCTCGAACCACACGTCGTTGGGCGTCCAATCGACCAAGCGGCGGAAGTGGGCGCGCACCGGCATGCCGATGGTCACCTCTTCGGGCTTGCAGCCCTTGATGCGGGTGAGGAAAACGGTGTCGATGCCCGGCAGTTCGACGTAGGCCAAGACGAAGGGCACCTCGTGCAAAAAGGCCTCGGCCGAAAAGTGCAGCACCGAAAAAGTGTGCACCTTGCCTTCCTGCGGCGCTTCGAACCAGGCCGTCTTGCTGCCGCACTTGCCGCAGTCGCGCCGCGGCGGCAGCCAGGTGGCGCCACACTGCACGCAGCGGGTCGCCAGAAGCTTGTGCTCCTTCAGGCCAAGGAAGAACTCGGAGACCTCGCCATAGCTGTGGATATAGTCGATCTCATAGTGCCGCCCGACCTGCAGGGGTTTGAAGCCGTAGACCTCGGTCATGATCTCCTCCTATCCGGGGTGGTTTCAAGGGCCACCTCCGCTGCCACAACCGCGCTCGCCGTCACGGCCGGCCGACCCAGGTGACGGCCTGGGTGGCAGCCGGCATCCTGCTCCACTCGAGCCCGGCCCCAACCCAGGGCACATTCCCCCAAAAGGGTCCCTTCCGGCCATGCGCGAAACACGAGACCCGGACCGGCCGGAAAGCCGCGCGATAGCAGCACTACGAAGGCTTCTCAAAGATATTGACGGTGATGTAGGTGCCCGTGCCGGCGTGGCTGTGGCACAGGCCGCGGCGGGCGCCCTCCACCTGGATCTTGCTGCCATCGATGGCCTGGCGAAAGTCGCTGCAGTGCTTGGCCATGGCGCCCTGGAGCTGCCACAGAGTAAAAACGCCCTGCATGATACCGGTGGCCCCCACGGGGTGCCCGCAGGCGATCAGCCCGCCCGAGGGGTTCACCGGCAACTCTCCGCCGAGGTAGGGGCCGCCCGCATCGACCCAGCGGCCGCCCTCGCCGTACAGGCAGAAGCCCAGGTCCTCGTAGGTCTGTAGCTCGCTCGAGGCGTAGGCGTCGTGCACCTCGGCAAAGTCGATCTCGTGCAGCGGGTCCCGGATGCCGGCCATCTGGTAGGCCTGGCGGGCTGCCTCGCGTGCGCCGCGGAAGGAGTGCAGGCCGGGCCACTTGCCCTTCAAGTACTCGTACTTCTTGGCATCCTCGCCCGGCAGGGGGATCACGTCGCCATGGGGTCGGTCGCCCAGGCGCATGGTGTCGGTGCCGCAACCCACGCCGGTGATGACGGCGTAATCGCCCTTGGGGCGCAGCTTCTTGGCCCACTCCTCGGTGCAGAGGATCAGGCAGGCCGCGCCATCGCTCATCACGCAGACCATGGGGCGGGTCAGCGGCGTCGAGATCAGGGGCGCGTTGAGCACCTGCTCCACCGTCCACCGTTCGTGTTTCTGGGCCCAACGGTTGTGGAAGGCGTTCTCATAGTTCTTGACGGCGATCTTGGCCAGTTGCTCGGCCGTGGTGCCGAACTCGTGCATGTGGCGCATGGCCATGGTGGCATAGTAGCCAGAGTAGAAGCCACCCACCGGATAGTCGAAATCGGTGTCGGAGGCCAGGGCGATGAACTCGTTGCCCTTGGCCGTGTTCACCTCCGACATCTTCTCAAAGCCATACACCAGGCACACATCCGAGAGGCCCGAAGCTACATCCATGTAGCCTCCGCGGATGCCGAGGCCCCCCGTCGCCCCACCGCCTTCGATGCGCATGCTGGGGCGCGGGCACATGGCAAGGTAATCTTGGGTGAGGGAGTCGAAGAGGAGTTGCGAGTTGAAGTGGTCGGAGAAGTAGGTGCAGATGGTGCTCTGAATGTCGCGGATGTCGAGGCGGCCCTCCAGGTCGTTCATGGCATAGTCGAATGCATCTTTGACCATGGCTTCCTGGGTGTCGAGATTCGCCTTGGCAAACTTGGTGATTCCGCCCGATACGACGCAGACTCGGCGCATCGCAACCTCCTTGTTTACATTGCGCGGAGAATCCGTTTGCGTGCAGTGTTGGCGGCGGTCCACCTCCTTCTTGCTCGGGCCAAGAAGAACGGCCTGGCGTCGCGGTGGCCCTGCCCGAGGATCCCACAGCCGGGGCCTTTTTTAAGCAGGTACGCGAGATGAACGGAGGAAAGACGAACACCCGGGGCGGGCAAGCCAATAGAGGACAAATACACTGCTATAATACCACTTTTGAGCAACCTTCGTCAAGGGCGCATATGTGGCGGTCAGGGCTTTTTCAAAGTCGGCGTTATGTGTAGCCCGGACGCTTCGCAGGCCAGGGCTCGCCACGTTGGAAGGCTCGCAGAACCTGCTCAGGGTGACATAAGTGCGACTTTGAAAAAGCGCTGTGTGGCGGTCCAGGGCTTTTTCCAAGCCGGCGTTATGTGCGCTCTGGACCCTTGGCTGGCCGGCCCTGACCCTTTGTAGTGTTAGAACGCCTGACAGAGCCATGAAACGCGCCGCGCCTTCCTGACCGCGGGTGCCCCCGCCCCTAACCCCGCCCCGCAGGGGGCGGGGAATACAGGAATGAAAGGGGGTTTGCGCGGGCGCGTTGCGCCCGCGCAAACCCCCTTTCACTGCTTCTGCCGCTTCCCGCGAGGCGGGAAGGGGGCCGGAGGGATAGGCGCTGCATCCAAAGCCATTTGCGCCCAGAGTTTTGTTAGGCACTCTTGGACGTATCCCCTTTGACAAAACGCCCACACTGACTACAGTGAGCTTCTGACTCTGGCCTCACTCGGGGGTGCCGACTTGATCCGCACGGTGATCCTGGATTGGGGCGACACTGTGATGCGCAACCTGCCCTACGCAGGCCCGATGGCGCACTGGCCGCGCGTCGAGGCCGTGGCCGGCGTCGAGGGGGCGCTGGCCGCGCTTCACGGCCGCCGCCGGCTGGTGCTGGCCACCAATGCCGCCGACTCGGGCGAGGCATTGGTGCGCCAGGCTTTGGCCCGCGCAGGGCTCGAACGCTACTTCGATGCCGTGCTCACCGCGCGCGAGCTGGGCGTACGCAAGCCCGACCCGGCTTTCTTCCAGGCGGTCCTGCAGGCCACGGGGGCAGTGCCCTCCGAAGCGGCCATGGTGGGCGATGATTATGCCGCCGACGTGGCAGGGCCCAAGGCGCTGGGCCTGCGCGCCGTGTGGTTCAACCCACAGGCCCAGCCCTGCCCGCAAGCTGCCGCGCTCCACGACGCGGAGGTGCGGGCCATGGCCGACCTGCCCGCAGCCCTTGACCGGCCGTTCCTGCCGGATACTGCCGAGTGCTTCGAGCTGCTGTCGGCGCAGGAGGCACCGGCCGCACTGTTGGCCCACGTGCGCGCAGTGGCGGCCACCGCCTACCGCCTGGCGGAGGGCCTGCGCAGCCGGGGTGTGGCCGTGGACCCGCTGCTCGCCCACCGCGGCGGCCTGCTGCACGATCTCGACAAGGTCACCGCGCGTCGCCTGGGCCGCACCCACGGCGAACTGGGCGCCGAGCTCCTGCGCAACGCCGGCCGCCTTGAGCTGGCAGCCATCGTCGAGCGGCACTTGATGTTCACCATCCTCGATCCTGGGCGCGGCCCGGCCACCTGGGAGCAGAAACTCGTCTTCTATGCCGACAAGATCGTCGAGGGCGAGCGCACCGTCTCGCTCGACGAGCGGCTGGCGGCGCTCTCTCGGCGCTACCCAGAAAATGCCGGGCGCATGCGGGCCTGCTTGCCCGCCATGCGGGCGCTCGAGGCAGAGATATGCGCTGCCCTCGGCACCTCGCCAGAGGAACTGCGCGGGTTCCTGGGGAGCGAACCATGATCCCCGAGAGCCACTGGCGGGTGTTGGGCCGGCTCTGTGCGCGCCTGGAGCCGGAGGGCATTGCCTGGGCCGTCACCGGCAGCGCCGGCCTGGCGCTCCAGGGAGTGCCCTGCGATGTGCACGACCTCGACATCCAGGGAGATGAAGCGAGCGTCTACGCCATCGAGCGCTGCTTCGCCGGCGAAGTGCGCCAGCCGGTGCACTGGCGACAGAGCGAGGCCATCGCCTCGCACTTTGGCATCCTCGAGCTCGATGGCGTCAAGGTAGAACTGATGGGGGGCCTGCAGAAACGCCTGCCGGCGGGCGGGTGGGAGGCGCCGGTGCCGGTGGGGAAGCTGCGCCGGTTTGTCGAGGCGCGGGGGTTGCGCATCCCCGTCTTGCCGCTCGAGCACGAGTACGAGGCCTACCGGCTCATGGGCCGCACGGCCAAGGCCGAGCTGATCAAGAGGACCATCGATACACAACACTCGAGGGGGCAGTAGGGCGTGGGCAGCTTCGCACCGGTCTTGGCCAGGCTCAAGCAAGCCCGGCAAACCACCGCCGGCTATCCGCGTAGCTTCTGGTTCCTGTTCTGGGGCACGCTCATCTCCAGCACAGGCAACAGCATGGTCTGGCCCTTCATCACCATCTACATGCGCCAGCGGCTGGGCGTTGCGCTCACGACCGTCGGGTTGCTCTTCACGCTGAATTTCGGAGCCGCCTTCGTGGCTACCTCGTTCACCGGCCCGGCTGTCGACCGCTTTGGGCGCAAAGGAGCGATGCTGCTCAGCCTGGCAGCGAGCACCGTCTACCTGCTGGGGCTCATGCGCGTATCGAGCCTCGCCGGCTGGGCCGCCCTGGTCACACTCAACGGCGTCTTTGGCCCCCTCTACGCCATTGGCTCCAACGCCATGGTTGCCGATATGGTGCCCGCCGAGCGCCGTACCGAAGCCTACGCCCTCCTGCGCATGATCTCGAACCTGGGGGTGGCCGTGGGGCCTTCCATCGGTGGCTTTGTGACCGCCATCTCGTACGGGCTGGCCTTCTCCATTGCCGCCGCTGCGTCGGCGTGTTTCGCGCTGCTGATCCTCTTCTTTGTGGGCGAGACCATCCCTCACCCCGAAGAGGGCGGCGGGCAGGTGGCCTCGGGCTATGGCCCCGTGCTGCGCGACCGGCCGTTCCTCGCCCTGGTGGCCATGCTCACCTTGGCAAACATGGCCTATGCGCTGATGACCACGCTGCTGCCGGTCTACGCCAAGGAGGGGTTTGGCGTGGCCGAGAGCCGTTACGGCTTTATCATGGCCACCAACGCCATCATGGTCGTCCTGTTCCAGTACGGTGTCACCCGGGTCACGCGGCGCTTTCGCGACCTGCCGGTGCTCGCCGTGGGGGCTGTGTTCTACGCCCTTGGCGTCGGCAGCGTGGCCTGGGGCAGGAGCTTTGCCGCCTTCCTGGTGAGCATGGTCGTGCTCACGGTTGGGGAGCTGATCATCAGCCCGACTGCGACGGGGCTGGCGGCGCGCCTTGCCCCCATGGCGATGCGCGGGCGCTACATGAGCCTGCTCAACCTGTCGTGGGGCCTGGGCTACGGCATCGGCCCAGCGCTGGGCGGCCTGCTCAGCGACCGGCTGGCGCCGCGGGCCGCCTGGTACGGTGGTTTGGCCGAGGGCTTGCTGGCGGCGGCGGGGCTGGCCCTCCTGGCCCGCCGGCTGCGGCCGGGGCTGCCTGCTCCGGCCGGGCCGCAACAGTGACCTGCAGCCCCCATCACCAGAACGAGGAGGCCTGATCTCATGCAACACAAGGACCTCTATCGGGCTGTGCTGGCCCGCCGCTCGGTGCGCCGCTACGAGCACCTCCCGCTCGATGAAGGGGCCCTGGCCCAGGTGCGCGCCATCATCGCGGCGGTGCACCCGCTGGTGCCGGGCAACCGGTTCTATGCCGAGATCAAAGACCTGCGCCCCGGCGACGACCCCACGAGCGAGCTGGGCGGGTACGGCAGGATTGTGAACCCGCCCCATTACCTCGTGCCCTACGTGATCGGTAGCGAGCACGCCCTTACCGACCTGGGCTACCGTAGCGAGCAGATTGCGGTGCGCCTGGCTGCCATAGGCATCGGCTCGTGCTTCATCGGCTGCCTCGGTCGCGAAGAGGCGGTGCGCGCCCGCTTTGGCCTGCCCGAGGGTGCGCGCATCGCCGCGCTGCTCATCTTCGGCCGGCCTGCAGGGGGCCCTGGCGGGCGCGTCTTCAACACCCTGGTGCGCACCGCCGTGGGCGCCAAGCACAAGCGGCCTGTGGAGGGCATTCTCTATGCCGAGACCTTCGAGCGCCCCGCTCGCCCTCCTCAACACCTGGTGCCCCTGCTCGAGGCAGCACGACACGCGCCCTCGGCCGACAACGCCCAGCCCTGGCGTTTCCTATGGCACGGCGGGCAACTGCACCTTTTCGTCAAGCGGCACAACCCAAGGTACGGGCCCGGCCCAGCCGCCCAGTACAACCTGCACGACGGCGGGCTCTGCATGGGCAACGTGGTCCTGGCCATGGAGGCGCTCGGCATCGACGGCCATTGGGTGCTCTACCGGGGGGCAGAGCCCGAAATCCCGCCCCACCCGCCCCGGTTCTTGCCCCTGGCCCGGCTGTGCCTGGGGCAGTGCTAGTCTCGCAACCGAGCCCGCCCGTGGCGGCGTCGACCCCGCCGGGGCATCACGCGCCGTCGACCAGCCCCTTGTGGGCGTCGCCGGCCAGAGCCGTAGACTAGCCCCTTGTGGGCGTCGCCCGGTGCGAGCGCGGCAGAGTTCGTGGGCGTCGCTGTGTTGGGTGGAAGGAGAAGGCAGATGATCCTCGGCGAACGCATCCGGCTGCGCGCCATCGAGCGCGACGACATCCCCACCTTTGTGCGCTGGTTCAACGACCCCGAGGTGCGCCAGTACCTGCTCATGTACGAGCCCATGTCGCGGGCCAAAGAGGAGCGTTGGTTCGAGGCCCAGCTCGAGGCGCGCAACGACTTGCTCTTTGGCATCGAAGCGCGGGCCGGCGACGGGTGGGTGCACATCGGCAACATCGGCCTGCACAGGATCGACTGGAAGAACCGCAACGCCGTCCTGGGCATCATCATCGGCGAAAAGGGTTACTGGGGCCAGGGCTACGGCACCGATGCCGTGCGCACCATGCTCCGCTTCGCGTTTGCAGAGCTGGGCCTGCAACGGGTGGAGCTGGAGGTCTTTGACTACAACCCGCGCGCCCAGCGCTGCTACGAGAAGGCCGGCTTTCGGCGCGAGGGCACGCGCCGCCAGGGCCACTACCATAACGGGCGCTTCCACGACGTGCACCTGATGGCGGCCTTGAGCGACGAGTTCAGGAGTGGGGAAGAGGGCCGTGGGTAGCGGTGGCGCGCGCCGGCCTGCGCAGCCCGGTTCCGGTTGGGCAAAGCATTGGCTGCTGGTCCTGCTGGCAGCAGCCCTCGCGGCTTCGTCGGCGGCAGCGGGCCACGCCGCGCCAGCGGCCGCTTCCGCGCCCAGCCTCGACGCCGGCGGCGCCTACGCCTTCCTCGCCTTCGCGCGCGACCTGCAGCAGGGCCGGCCGTGGAGTGAGGCCGCCATCCGCCGCATGGCCGCCAGTGTACCCTACCAGGCCATGATCGCTCACCACGCCAGCCTCGACCCGGGCGTGACAGCCGAAGCGTTCGTGGGCATGCTCCTGGCGCTGTGCGATGGCCGCCCATACTCCGGCCCGACGAGCCGGCTCACGCGCGTCTATGCCACCTACAAGGCTGCCCTCGCCCGGCTGCCCGAGCTCGAAACTCGCCTCCAGGCTCTCTGTGGCACTGACCTGGTCGCAGGCGCCCTGGCCAAGGCGCGAGCCGGCCTGCCGCCAGGCGTGCCGCTGCCGGCCCGGCTCTACCTGCTGGCCGATGGCTTTACCGCGGCCTACTGCCAGGACGACGCCATAATGCTGGATCTGCTGCAGGTATCTGGGGCCAGCGACCTTCAGAGCCGGTTGGCCCACGAGCTGCATCTGGCCGGCACAGCCACCCTCCTCCCCCGCCCCTGCCCCGACCCGCAGCTCGGCCTCGCCCTCGACACCCTGGCGGGCATGGTGCAGGAAGGAGCGGCCACCGCCTGGCTCGACGGCTGGCGCGCCAGCCCCACGCAGGCCGATGGCGAGCAGGTGGCCGGCTTTATGCGCGCGCTGCTCGGCGGCGACCTGCAGCCAGAGGATGCCGAGCCATGGTTCACTGCCCTCATCGACGACGGGCGCGAGGGCGGCGGGCCGCTCTACCGGGTGGGAAACGCCATGATTGCCGAGCTCACCAAGCGCAGGGGCCAGGCCTGGGTGCAGGCCCGGCTGGGCGACCCCGTCGCTCTCCTGCGCGACTGGCAGGGCCCGCCCAGCGCCCCATTCCACGAGGTGTGGGCCCTCCTCGACAGGGCGCGGGACCGTTGCCCGGCCTGGTTCCCCGGCAGCCATTGACAGGGCTTGTGCGGCCGACTCCCCCTGTTGCAACCCTGCTACAGCCCGTGGCGGGGCCGTTGCACGGCCGGCACACGGCTACAACAGAGGCGTGCTATAATCAGGGCAGGTTGGCCCGCCGGCGCGGGGCTTCGGGAAGCGCCGCGCAGCCGCCCTTACCCTTGAGGAGGTATCTATGACCGCCCGTATCGCGGCCTGTGGCCGCCCCGCCCGTATTCTCTTTGCCCTGGCCCTCGCCGCCCTTGCCCTGGCTGCCTGTGGCACCATGGAGCTCGGCGTGGAACGCACCGCGGCGCCCGCCACGGCCGCCGCCACGCTGCCGCCGCAGCCCACGGCTGCGCCCTCGGCTGCGCCTCAGGCCACGGCTGCGCCTGCCACCGCAGCGCCCAGCCCCACCGCCACTCCCACCGCCAGGCCCCTGGTGCTCGTCGACCGGGTGAAGGTCTACCTGGTGGCCATCGGCGACGAAGGCAAGGCCGGCAAGGCCATCGGCTGCGGCGATAGCCTGGTCGCCGTCGAGCGCCAGATCCAGCCCACCTCCGAGCCCCTCAAGGCGGCCTACCAGGAACTGCTCTCGATCCACGACCGCGAGTACGGCCAATCGGGGCTCTACAACGCGCTCTACCAGTGCGACCTCAAGGTCGATAGCGTGACCCTGGCCAGCGGCAAAGCCACGGTCCGCCTGTCGGGCAAGACCGTGCTGGGCGGCGAGTGCGACAATCCGCGCGTGGGCGCCCAATTGACCGAGATTGCCCTCCAGTTTCCGACGGTGAAGGAGGTGGCCGTCTTGGTGAATGGAGCGCCATTGGCGCAGTGGCTGTCGCTCAAGTGATGCACCGGCCGGCCGGGCCCCGCGCAAGCACGCCCGGGGCCGCCGGCCCGGCCCGCCCGGTAGAAAGGGCACAAGATGGACGATCTGCGAGAACCCTGTCGCATCCTGCTCGTCGACGACGACCAGGCCATCACCGGCCACCTGACCCCTTTTCTGGAACGGGCCGGCTTTGCCGTGACGGTGGCCGGCGATGGCGAGACGGCTCTGCGCCGCGCAGAGGAGACCCGGCCCGACCTGATCGTCCTCGACGTGCTCATGCCACGCCTCGACGGGCGAGAGGCGCTGCGCCGCCTGCGCCGGTCGGGGGATTGGACGCCGGTGATCCTGCTCACGCAGGTGGGCGCTCCGGCCGAGCGCGCCCTGGCCCTCGACGAGGGCGCCGACGATTACCTCAACAAGCCCTTCGAGCCCTCCGAGCTCCTGGCCCGCATCCGCGCCGTACTGCGGCGCAGCCGCGCCGGCGCCCCCTCCCTGGCCGGCGCGCGCCGGCTCTCCTGCGGCCCGCTGGCGCTCGACCGCCAGAGCCGGCGTGTGACCCTCGACGGGCGCGAAGTGGCCCTCACCGCCAAGGCAGTGGCCGTGCTCGAGTACCTGATGCTCCACCCCGATGAAGTGCTCAGCCGCGAGCGGCTGCTCGACGCCGTCTGGGGGTGGGACTACCCCGCAGCCACCCGCGCGGTCGATTCGCGCATCGCCGAGCTGCGCCGGCTTCTCGACGACGACGCCGAGGCACCCCAGTTCATCGAGACCCTGGTGGGGCAGGGCTACCGTTTCGTGGGCCGGGTGAGGGCAGAGGCATGAGGCGGTTCATCCTGCCCCTCTTGCCACTGGCGGCCGGCCTGGCCTGCGCCGGCGCGCTGCAGGCCGGGCTGTGGGCCGACCCCATCGTCCATGCCCGTGCCGATGTCGGCACCCTGCTCGCGCTGGTAGGGCTCCTGGCGAGTCTGCTCTGGGCCGCGGGCGAGGGGCTGTGGGCGCTGGCCGGCCGCCGCGAAAGGGAGGCCCTGGCCCGGGCACAGGAAGCGCAGGCCGAGGCCCACCGCCGCTTCCTGCGCCGGCTCGACCACGAGCTCAAGAACCCGCTCACCGCCATTCGGGCCGGCCTGGCCAACGTGCCGGCAGCCGCGGGCGACCCGGTGCTGACCAGCGTGCGTGGCCAGGTCGACCGGTTGGCCCGCCTCACCGCCGACCTGCGCAAGCTGGCCGAACTGGAGGTCCAGCCCCTGGAAGAAGAGAAGGTCGACCTGGCCGAGCTGCTCGCCGAGCTGGCCGACGTCGCGGCCGACCGGCCCGACAGCGCCGCGCGCACGCTGCGCATCAGCCTGCCCCAGGCTCCCTGGCCGCTGCCCCATGTGGTAGGCGACCGCGACCTGCTCTTCCTGGCCCTGCACAATCTGCTCGACAACGCCCTCAAGTACTCGCGGCCCGGCGATACCGTCGAAATCCGCGCCTTTGAGGATGGCGCGACCGTAGCCGTGGAGGTAGCCGACACCGGCCCAGGCATCGCCGATGAGGACCTAGCCCACTTGGGCGAGGAGCTCTACCGGGGCCGCGCGCCCAGCGGCATCGACGGCAGCGGCCTGGGCCTGGCCCTCGTGCGCGCCATCGTCGGCCGCCACCGCGGCAGCGTGACCATCCGCAGCCGCCTGGGGCGGGGCACAGCCGTCACCCTGCGCCTGCCGGTGGCCCGGTGACTTGGGCGCACGCGTTCCCGATTCCGACCTTCGGGAGATGTCAGATGAAGAAGCGAACTGCCATCGCCGCTCTGCCGATTCTCGCCCTGCTGGCATCTGCCTGTGGTGGCACGCTCCAGGTCACGGTCGAGCGGACGGCCACCCCGCCGGGCGCCCCCATGGCCATCGCCCGGACGGCGAGCGCCCCGCAGGGCATCACAGCCGCGCCCACCGAAGTCCCAGGCCCCAAGGCCTTCGCCTTGGGCGATCTGGTGGTGGAAGAGTACCCTGTCGTGAGCAAGGACCTGGATACCCCCAACCACTTTGAGTTCAACCAGCGCATCCTGCCTGCCGTACTCGAGAGGCGCGAAATCTGGCGCGGGCGGATCCCCGAACGGCGCGCCGATGCCGCCAAGCAAGCCCTCGCCCGTTTTGGCTACAGGCTCGAGCTCAAAGCCGAACTGCCCGGGCTGCACTACGACCTCTATCAGGGCGACACCCTCGTCAAGGCCGATATCAGCACGGTCTGGCCCATCTCCGTCGCCGCGTCGGGCAGCGACTTTGCCTTGCTCGTGGAAGACGACCAAGGGCGCAGCCTGCTGATCACCCGCGGGGCCACCCAGCCGTGGGACACTGCCCGGCACGGTTTCATCGCCCCCGTGATGGTGGGCCTCGACCTGGTGAGCGTCGAGGCGGCCGCCAACGGCCAGGATTGGATTGTGCGCCGCGGCGACCAGACCGTCTACACTGTGCGCGACAAGCCCATCGGCGCCGCCAACCCGCTCAAAGGGCTCTGGTCGTGGAGCGGCCATTGGCTGCTGGAGGTCGACGGCCAGGTCATCATCGACGGCAAGAGCTTGAACGAGGAGCTGGGGTACCAGGAGGTCTTTGCGTGGCAATTGCTGAACGGCCAGCCCTTCTACTTCTTCCGGAAGGACGGCCGCATCGGCGTCTCTTACGCCGGGCAAACCCTGGCGCCCCGCTACGACGAGGTGATCCACTACCGGTGTTGTGAGCCGGCCGCGTTCAACGTCGCAGGGAACGGCACCATGGTGTGGGGTTATGCCCTGCGCAATGGCCTCTGGTATTATGTGGAGATGGGCGTCTACGCCTCATAGTGGCGGCTTCTGCAGCCGGCCGCCACCCCTGGCCAGCGAGGCCGCGGAAGCGAGAACGGCCGTACCCTCCGTGCGCACGGAGGGTACAGCCGTTCGTATGGTTCTTGCCAATGGGCCCGACAGGCCTTCTGGAAGGCCTGTCAGGGCCGGCTCCAGGCTAGCGCTTGGTGTACTGCGGCGCCTTGCGGGCACGCTTGAGGCCCGGCTTCTTGCGCTCCTTGACGCGGGGATCACGGGTGAGGAAGCCGGCCTTGCGCAGCGCCGGGCGCAGATCGGGGTCGGCCTCGAGCAGGGCCCGGGCGATGCCATGCCGCACGGCCTCGGCCTGGCCCGTGATGCCGCCGCCGGTCACGCGCACCATCACGCTGAAGCGCTCGGCCATGCCGGTCACCTGCAGCGCACTGCGGGCCTGCACCAGGTCGACCTCGCGGCTGAAGAACTGCTCGGCCGGCTTGCCGTTGACCACAATCGACCCCGTCCCGGGGTACAGGCGAACCTGGGCCACCGCTTCTTTCCGGCGCCCGGTGCCATAATAGTAACGAACTGCCACGAATCTCCTCCTCCGACTGCTAGACGGTCAGCTTCTTCGGCTGCTGGGCCTGGTGCGGATGCTCAGGACCCGCATAGACTTTGAGCTTCCTCATGAGTGCGCGGCCCAGGCGGTTGTGGGGCAGCATGCCCCGCACCGCAAACCGAATGGCGCGATCGGGGTGGCGCGCCAAGAGGTCCGACAGCGTCGTTTCCTTCAGGCCGCTGCGATACCCAGAGTAGTGGTAGTACTTTTTCTGGGCCAGCTTTTTGCCCGTCGTGCGGATCTTGTCGGCGTTGACCACAATCACAAAGTCGCCAACGTCGAGGTGCGGGCTGAAAATGGGCTTCTGTTTGCCACGCAGCACCCCTGCAATCTTGGTGGCCAGACGGCCAAGGGTTTGCCCCTCCGCGTCGACCACGTACCAGTCTCGCTGGATCTCTCCGGCTTTCACCGCGTAGGTCTTCACTCTATGCAACTCTCCTTCTGCCACGACTCCCAGGATGGCAGCGACCAATCTACGAGCCCCGGCTCGTAATGCACGGCCATCAGGCACAGGCCATGGGGCGGGGCCAGGCCTGCGGCCCGCCGCGGGTCGCGAGCCTGCATGATATCACCGAACTCGCCCACCGACAAGCGTCGGCGGCCAACGGCCACCAGCGTCGCCACGACGCGCCGCATCATGTGCTGCAGAAAGGCATCGGCCTCCACCTCGATGCAGACCAACGCCCCCTGGCTCCGGCACTCGGCGCGCAACACCGTGCGCACCGTATTCTCGCCCTGGGGCGCCTGGCCGAAGGTGCGCAGGTCGTGCCGGCCCACCAAGAGCGACGCCGCTTGGGCCATGCATCCCACGTTCAGGGGCCGGTCCACATGCCAGGCGTAGCGAGCGACTAGCGGCCGCCGCACAGGCTCGTTATCGATCTGGTAACGGTACACCCGGCTGCGCGCACTGTAGCGCGCGTGGAAGGTCGCCGGCACCGGGGCCAAGGCCCGCACGGCGATATCCCCCGGCAGGTTGGCGTTCCAGGCGCGCTGCAGATCGCCCAGCGAATGGCGCCACCCCACTTCCAGGTGCAGCACCTGCCCCAGGGCGTGGACGCCCGCATCGGTCCGCCCCGCCGGCACCACCCGCACCGCCTGCCCGCTGACCACCGCCAGGGCCTGCTCCAGCTCCTGCTGGATGGTGCGGGCTCCCCTCTGCACCTGGAAACCGGCGTACTCTGTGCCGTCGTACTCGACAAGGGCTGCCAGCCTCTGGGAACTGGCGGAACCATCGGCAGCGAGGCGAGCCGGAATCCCTTCTGGCATCCATGGCTCGTCCTCGCCCGTCAGTTCCCCCAGTTCCTTCCGGTCCATCCGTTCTTTTCTACTCGACGAGCGCCAGCAGGACCACAGGCGCACCGTCGCCGGCGCGCTGGCCCAGGTGCAGCACACGGACGTAGCCGCTCGGCCGCTCCTTGAAACGCGGAGCCACCTCGTCGACCAGGCGCTTGGTGACGGCCGGGTCGGTCAGCACCGCTGCGATCTGGCGGCGTGCGTTCACGTCGCCCCGCTTGGCGATGGTGATCAGCTTCTCGGCGTCGGCGCGCACCGCCTTCGCCTTGGCTTCCGTCGTCTTGATCCGGTCGTGCCGGAACAGTTCTGTCAACAGATTCCTGAAGAGCGCTTGCCGCTGCCCGGTCGAGCGCTTCAGATGGCGGCCTGCTACTCTGTGTCTCATAAAGGCCAACCCTCTCTCAGTCTCCCATACTCAGCCGGCGGCCGATTCCGCCCGCGCTGTGGCGCCGCCTGTGCTACTCCTCCGCGGCGGGTGTTGAGGCCTCCTCAGCCTCGGTTTCCTCTTCCTCTTCGGCCCCAGCGCCCTTGGCCGACACGGCCACGTTCTCGGGCAAGAGCCCCTTCTCTTCGAGCTTTTCGAGGAGCTCATCGAGCGACTTTTGGCCAAAGTTGCGGATGGCCAGGATTTCGTTGGGCCCCCTCGACAGCTTGTTCAGCACCTGCCCGACGGTCGTGATATTGGCCCGCTTCAGGCAGTTGAAGGCCCGCATCGACAGATTCAGTTCCTCGATCGGCATCTGGTCGGCGGGCGTAGGCGCCGCCGCCGGGGCCGCCGCCTCCTCGGGCGGCAAGGCCTCACCGTACTCGGCGATCGGTGCAAAGTGCTTCAGCAAGAGGCGCGCCGCCTGGCTCAGCGCTTCGGCGGGCCGCATCGTGCCATCGGTCCAGATCTCCAACTCCAGCCGGTCATAATCGGTCACCTGGCCCACGCGCTCGCGGCCCACGGTGACATTGACTTTGCGGATCGGGCTAAAGATGGCATCCACCGGGATCTGCCCAATGGGCAGCTTGCCCCTTTCCTCGGCCGGCGAGTAGCCGCGCCCCTTCTCCACCGTCAGCTCCAGCTCCATCTCGGTGTCGGGCGTGTCGAGCGTGAGCAGGTGCACCTCGGGGTTGAGGATCTCCACATCGCTGGGAGCTTCCAGGTCACCCGCCGTGATCACCGTTTTGCCCCGCGTATCCACACGCAGGTACACCGGCCCCTCAGCCGTGGAGCGCAGGCGGATCTGTTTGACGTTCAGGATGAGCTGCGTCATGTCTTCCTTGGCGTTCGGGATGTCGGAGAACTCGTGGAACACCCCGCTCACGCGCAGCGACGTGACGGCCGCCCCTCCGAGCGATGAGAGCAAGACCCGACGCAGTGCATTGCCGACCGTGACGCCATACCCGCTCTCCAGCGGGCTGATGACGAAACGACCATAGTTCCGTGTAACAACATCGCCCTCGATCTTGGGCAGGACAAGACTATTCGACAAGGGACTTTACCTCCTCAGCCAGGCGTGTCGGCGCACAGGCTGTCATCCCTAGCGAGAGTAAAACTCGACGATCAACTGCTCGCGAAGCGGGATGTCGATCGCCTCGCGCGTGGGCTGGCTCAACACGCGCCCGCTCAGGGTGCTGGGGTCGAGCGACAGCCACTCCGGCGGAGCGTGGCGTTCCAGGGCCTGCGGCAGGTCCGCGAACTCGGCCAGCTTGCGGCTCCGCTCGCGCACGGCGATCACATCCCCCGGCTTGACCTGGTACGAGGGGATGTTCACCTTCACGCCATTGACCTCGATGTGGCCGTGGCGGACCATCTGGCGCGCCTGGTTGCGCGACGCGCCGATGCCGAGCCGGTACACGACGTTATCCAGCCGCGACTCGAGCATGCGCAGCAGGTTGAGGCCCGTGATCCCTTTCTGCCGCTCAGCCTCCGAGAAGTAGCGCTGGAACTGGGCCTCGAGCACCCCGTAGATGCGGCGTGCCTTCTGCTTCTCGCGCAACTGCAGCGCATAGTCAGACACCTTGCGCCGGAACTGACCCCGCTTGCCATGCATACCCGGCGCATACGGTCGCTTCGAGACGGGGCACTTGTCAGAGTAGCACTTTTCGCCCTTGAGATAGAGCTTTTCCTCTTCGCGCCGGCACAGCTTGCAGGCAGATTTGATGTACTTGGCCATTGAACCTCCTCACTGCCCGCCTGCACCCCAGCCGGTGCTGCAGCGGGCAGCCATCACTTCTCGCACCCTACACCCGGCGCTTCTTTGGCGGCCGGCAGCCATTGTGCGGGATCGGCGTGGCATCGGTGATCGAGCGCACCCGCAGCCCCGCTTGCTGCAGCGAACGGATGGCCTGCTCGCGGCCCGGGCCCGGGCCTTTGACAAAGATATCCACCTCGCGCATGCCCATATCCATGGCGGCCTTGGCGGCGTTCTGGGCCGCAACCTGAGCCGCGTAGGGCGTGCTCTTGCGCGAGCCCTTGAACCCCGAGGCGCCCGCGCTCGACCAGGTGAGCACGTTGCCCTGCGGGTCGGTGAGGGTCACGATCGTATTGTTGAACGTCGAATGCACGTAGGCACGCCCGGCCGGTACAACCTTACGTTCGCGGCGGCCACGGCGTACAGCAGTCCTTTTCCGTCCCATTCTTCCTCCTGACAGCCGTCGGCTCCCAGCAATCCGCTCTCAGCCCTCAGCACTCAGGCCTGCCCCCTTGCGCACCAAGGTTGGCCAGGGAGCTGATCGCTGGCGGCTGATAGCCGGCAGCCGCATCTCACTTCTTGGCCCGCGACCGGCGGCGGCCGGGCACCGTCTTCTTTGGACCGCGCTTGGTGCGCGCATTGGTCCGCGTGCGCTGCCCGTGCACCGGCAGGTTCCGGCGGTGGCGCAGCCCGCGATAGCAGCCGATCTCGGTGAGGCGCTTGATGTTCATGCTGACCTCGCGCCGCAGATCGCCCTCTACCTTGTGTTCTTTCTCGATGACCTCACGGAGCTTGTTGACCTCGCTCTCCGTCAGGTCCTTCACCCGCGTGTCGGGGTTCACACCGGTCTGCGCCAGCACCTTCTGCGCCTGGCTCAGGCCGATGCCGTAGATGTAGGTCAGCCCAATCTCCACCCGTTTGTTCTTGGGCAGGTCCACCCCGGCAATTCTCGCCATTCCTTACCTCGCTCTCCGCTGCTTTCTCGGTGGCCGGTGGCCTCCGCAGCCCGGCTGCCGACCGGCCACCGGCCAGGGGGTCAACCCTGGCGCTGCTTGTGGCGCGGATTGGTGCAGATGACGCGCACGACGCCACGCCGCCTGATGATCTTGCACTTTTCGCAACGAACGCGCACGGAAGGCCGAACCTTCATGATAATACCTCCTACAGACGTGTCAAGATCTCGGGGTCGCCATCCGTCACGGCGACCGTGTGTTCGTAATGGGCGGCCAGCGACCCATCGGCCGTCACCACCGTCCAACCGTCAGCGAGCACCCGGGTGTGATAGTCGCCCATCACCACCATGGGCTCGATCGCCAGCGTCATCCCCGGCCGGAGCAGAGGGCCGCGCCCGGCAGGCCCAAAGTTCGGGATCTGCGGGTCCTCGTGCATCTCGGTGCCGATGCCGTGGCCCACATACTCGCGGATGACGTTAAAGCCCGCCGCTTCGGCGGTCACCTGCACGGCATGCGACACGTCGCCGAGCCTGCGCCCGGCGCGCGCCATCGCAATGCCCGCGGCCAGCGCGCGCTGGGTCGCCTCGAGCAGCCTTTCGGCCTCGGGGCTGATCCGGCCGACGCCCACCGTGGTGGCCGCATCGCCATGGTAGCCCTGGTAGATGACCCCCACGTCGAGGCTGACGATCTGCCCCTCTCGCAGCCGCCGGTGGCCCGGGATGCCGTGCACGACCTCCGAGTCGACCGAGACGCACACCGACGCCGGATAGCCCCGGTACCCCTTGAACGAGGGCACACCGCCCTGGCGGCGGATGTACTGCTCGGCCCAGGCATCCAGGGCACCGGTCGTCACGCCCGGCTTCACCCGCTCCCTCAGGCCTGCCAGCACCTCGGCCACGATGCGCCCCGCGTGGCGCATGCGCTCGATTTCCTGCTCCGACTTGCAGGTAATCATGACCCGGCTCGCCGCCTCTCCTCCACCGCGTGCCGCAGGTCCTCCTGCACCTGGCCAATCTCCTGCTCGCCGTTGATCTCTACCAGCACCCCCCGCTTCTCATAGAACTCGATCAGCGGGCTGGTCTGGGCCAGGTAGACCTCGATGCGGCGCGCCTGCGTCTCGGGGCGGTCATCGGGCCGCTGGTAGAGCGGCCCTCCGCACACGTCGCAGACGCCCGGCTGCCGTGGCGGGTTGTACAGCGTGTGGTACACCGCCCCGCAGTCGCGGCAGGTCCAGCGGCCCGAGAGCCTCCTCAGCAGCTCCTCGGGCCGAACGCGGATAAAGGCCACCAGGTCGACCTTCTGGCCCCTCTCGGCCAGGACCTCGTCGAGGGCGCGAGCCTGCTCGACCGTCCGCGGGAACCCATCCAGGATGACGCCAGCACGGCTGTCGGGCGCCGCGAGGCGCTCGCGGACCATGGCGATGGTCACCGCATCGGGCACCAGCTCGCCGCGGTCCATATACGCCTTGGCCTCGCGGCCCAGAGGCGTGTCGCCCTTGAGCGCCTCACGGAACAGGTCACCGGTCGCCACATGGGGAATGTGCAGGTACTCGGCGAGCAACTCGGCCTGCGTCCCCTTGCCAGCTCCCGGCGCCCCCAACAGTACGATGTTCAACGGCTACCTCCGAATAAAGCCCTCGTAGTGCCGCATGAGCAACTGCGCTTCGAGCTGCTTCATCGTGTCGAGCACCACACCCACCACGATCAAGAGGCCGGTGCTCGTGATCAACATCTCGGTCGTGTTCACCAGCGGCCGCACAAGCCAGGGCAAGATTGCGACCACCCCCAGGAACACCGCGCCCACCAGGGTGATGCGCTGCAGGACGCCGTTCAGATAGTCCTGCGTGCGCTTGCCGGGCCGGATGCCCGGGATGAACCCGCCCTGACGCTGCAGGTTCTCGGCCAGGTTCTGCTGCTGGAAGACGATGTCGGTGTAAAAGTAGGTGAAAGCGATGACCAGCACAAAGTACAGGATCCAGTAAAAGTTCCCACGCGAGTCGAACAGGCGGTAGACAAAGTTGGCCGTGCTCGCCACCCACGCGACGGGCGACGACAACAGGTAGCTGGCGATGATGCCGGGCAGGATGATGATCGACACGGCAAAGATCAGCGGGATCATGCCGGCCGCATTCACCTGCAGCGGGATGTGTGTGCTCTGCCCGCCATAGACCTTGGTGCCGCGCACGCGCCGCGCATACTGCACCGGGATGCGCCGCTGCCCTTCCTGGATGATCACGATGCCCACGATGGTGATGACCGTGATCACCACAAAGAGCACCAGAGCGAACGGGTTGGTCACCATGAGGCTGCCCACCCGCGACGGGATCTCGGTCACGATGCCGCCAAAGATGATGATGGAGATGCCGTTGCCGATCCCCTGCTCGTCGATCAGCTCGCCCAACCAGATGGCAAACATGGTGCCGGCAGTCAGCGTGATGAGCGTCGACAGCGTCGGCAGCCAGGTCGTGGCCGTAAAGCCAAAGTTCGACAACACCGGCACGCCGCTCGTCCCGTGGGCCAAGAGCGAGGCCTGGCCAAAGGCCTGCAGCAGCGCCAGCGGCAGGGTCAGGAGCAGCGTGTACTGGTTCAGCTTATTCCGACCAGCCTCGCCCTCCTTTGTCAGTTGCTCCAGCGCCGGGATGATGGGCTGCAAGAGCTGCAGCACGATGGATGCCGTGATGTAGGGGTACACCCCCATCGCCATCACCGAAAAGTGGGCCATCGCGCCGCCGGAGAACATGTTCAGCAGGCCCAGCAACTGGTTCGATTCGAAGAGCTGCCGCAAGCCCTCAGGGTTCACGCCCGGCACCGGGATATGCGCAGCCAGCCGGAAGATCACCAGCACCCCCAGGGTGAAGATGATCTTGCGGCGCAGATCGGGCAGCCTGAACGCATTGGAAACGGCTTGTAGCATCGCTTCCTCCGTCCTAGGGAGCGTCACGCTCCAGGCGGGGCGGCATCAGAGCCTGCCCCAGTGTGGCCACCATTGGGCCGCCACCGAGGGCAGGCGGCCTGGAGCCGCCTCGCTACTCCGTCACTTGCTCGACCAGCACAGCGCTCCCGCCCGCAGCCTCGATCTTGGCCTTTGCGCTACCGGAGAAACTGTGCGCATGCACCTCGAGCGCCCGCTCGAGGTCGCCGTTGCCCAGCACCTTGATCGGGTGTTTGGGCGACTTGACAAGGCCCGCTGCCGCGAGAAGCTCGGGGGTCACCTTCGTTCCCGGCTCGAAGCGGCCCAGGTCGGCCACGTTGACCACTGCATAGGGCACCTTAAAGATGTTGACAAAGCCGCGCTTGAAAGGCATGCGTCGCGCCAGGGGCAGTTGCCCGCCCTCGAAGTACGGCGCCTTGGCGCCGCCGCTGCGGGCGTTCTGGCCTTTTGTGCCGCGCCCGCACGTCTTGCCCGAACCCGACGCGGTGCCCCGGCCCACCCGTTTGCGCGGTCGCCTGGCGCCCAGCGGCGGGTGCAGTTCGTGCTCTTTCATCTAGACACCTCTTCGACCTGGATGAGATGGTTGACGGCGGCGACCATGCCCCGTACGGAGGGGCTATCGTCCTTCAGCACCTCATCGCCCAGCCGCCGCAACCCGAGGGCCTTGAGGGTCCGCTTCTGGGTCTGCGAGTAGCCGATGCCACTCTTGACCAGCTTGATGCGCAGTTGCTTCCTCGTCTCTTCAGGCGCCATGCGTTGCCCTCCACGGCGGGCTGACTTCGGCGACGGCCTTGCCACGCCGGCGCGCCTCGACCTCGACATCCTTGAGCTGTCGCAGCCCGGTGATCGTTGCCCGCACCACGTTCAGGATATTGGCGCTACCCAGCGACTTGGTGAGTATATCCTTGATGCCGGCCGCCTCGAGCACGGCGCGCACGCCGCCGCCGGCGATCACACCGGTGCCGGGCGAGGCCGGCTTGAGCAACACCTGCGCAGCCCCAAAGTGGGCCAGCACCGGGTGCGGAATCGTTGTGCCCAGCATCGGCACAGGCTTCATATCGCGCTTGGCGCGCTCCACGCCCTTACGGATCGCATCGGGCACCTCACGCGCCTTGCCGATGCCTACGCCCACGCGGCCCTGCTTATCGCCCACGACCACAACGACGCGAAAAGCAAAGTGCCGGCCGCCTTTGACCACTTTGGCCACCCGGGCGATGTGCACCACGCGTTCTTCCAGCTCTTCGCCTTCGGTCAGGTCGCTCTGTACGTCCCTTCTGGCCATTCAGCCTCCCATATCCCTATCTCCGCGGCAACATGCCGCGCCTACGGACCATCCGACCCGTCGCCCCGCGGCAACATGCCCACGGACCATCCCATCCATCGTAGCCGCGGCATCGTGCCGCGCAACCTACCTCCGCGGCAACATGCCGCGCCTACGCGGCTAGAACTCCAGGCCACCTGCACGGGCCCCATCGGCCAGCGACTTGACGCGGCCGTGGTACATGTATCCGCCCCGGTCGAAGACGACCTGCTT
>Ga0078972_1002766_pt1 | contig 56270 bp, 45 predicted proteins | sample YelNatPaOPGAMG01_FD_67568 | JGI IMG/M metagenome (GOLD analysis project Ga0078972, IMG submission 67568) | Hot spring thermophilic microbial communities from Obsidian Pool, Yellowstone National Park, USA - OP-RAMG-01 (SPADES assembly) (version 2) | ecosystem: Environmental > Aquatic > Thermal... | reverse complement strand
ATTTTCAGTACCTTGAAATTAACAATTTCATATATTAAGGGTGCATTGTAATGTATGAAAATTTACATTGAAATTAATAATTTCAATGTAAATTTAAACAAAGAAGAAATTGAAAAAATCCTCTCATCTATTGATAATATTAAACATAAATGGAGAAAATATTTGGTAGCAAAATTTTGCAGGCCAAAGGGATTCGATAATTCTATGAGAAAGAAAACACTCGCATAATGAGTTATAGAGATAATCAGGATACACAGAAAAGCTCGTCTACAACCTTAAATTTAGGAATATATACGAATTCATTTTGCTTATGAACAAGTTAGGCGGAAGGGCGATTTAAACATAAGAGAAGGGTACTATGGAAACAATGATGAAAATGAAGATAAATGAAACAAAATCACCAGAAGAAATTATCCATCACTTTAATACAAAAGAAATAGATATTGATTGGTCATTTGCAGAATACAAGCCATCGGATACTGGCAAATGGACCCATGATTATCACAGATACCCTGCCAAATTCATTCCACAATTAGTTGAAAGGTTAATTGATGAATATATTCTTCATAAAGATGCCCACATAAACGACCCATTTATGGGCTGTGGAACCACGATTGTTACTGCTATTTCTAGGGGATTTAAGGCAAGTGGAACGGACATAAATAAAATTGCTTATCTCATTACAAAGGTAAAATCAACGCCGATAAAACCAGAGTATCTTGATAAGAAAATTAAACAACTTCTGTCTAGATTAAAATTTCTAAATGGACTACAAACGACACTATTTAATGATAGGATTGAACCTCTAATCCCTCAAAAGCATATTGATAGAATTAACTACTGGTTTACAGAAAAAAGCAAAAATGAACTTGGGAAAATATTAAGAGTAATTTACGACGAAGATGACGAAACTGTTCGAGATTTTTTTCTTGTAGCTTTTAGCCATATTTTAAAAAGCTGTTCCATATGGCTCCAAAAAAGCACAAAGCCAACTAGAGATTTAAAGAAAAACCCTGTTGAACCTTACGAGGCTTTGTGGAGACATTTAAAAAAAATGCAGAGCGGGAATGATATTTTTTATAATGTTGTTCCTGCAAATGTGAGGGAAAATCTTAATGAATACTTAAACATCAAGGTTGGTGATGCCAGAAGACAACCAGTACCGGATAATTCCGTAGATTTAATTGTAAGTTCAAGTCCTTATGTGACTAGTTATGAATATGCAGATTTACATCAATTATCAACTATATGGCTTGATTTGACAGATGATTTAACGGAGTACAAAAAGGGATTTATTGGTACATCTTACAAAAAGTATGAAAGCAAAAGATTAAAAAGTTCAATCGCTGTGGATATAGTTGATAAAATGTCTAAAAAAAACAAGAAAATGGCAAAAGAAATAGAGGCGTTTTTTATTGATATGGAAGAGGTATTCGACGAGAGTTTTAGAATTTTAAAACACGGTGGTAGATGTTGCTATGTCATCGGTGATACGAAATTGAAGGGTATTGATATACTAAACGCTGAAGTTTTCGCCGAGAGTTTGCAATACTATGGTTTTAAATTCGATAGACTGATAAAAAGAGAGTTCCCATCTAAGATTCTTCCACAAAAAAGGGACGAGAAAACAGGTAGATTTGCCAATAATGATGAAGCAAACACCGAGGCTTATCCTATAGAATACATCGTAATCGGTTTAAAGGAGTAAAACATGAAATTCGAAGATTTAAAAAATCTGTATCTAAAAAAGAAAGAACAGCTTGGTGCAGAAACATACAAGCATATCTCAGAACTACTGAAAGAAGCAAAAGAAATTCATAAACAAGACTGGTTAAGACATCCTACACCAAATGGAGACCATGAACAAAGCTGGCGAGCTTTTAAAGGAAAAAATTTAGAAAAGTTAGTCCAATACATTATCACAGATGAAGTAGAAGAGCTTGGCTTGAAAGTTGTTAATGGTAATCAACTAGAAAAAACTACAAATCTTTCCAAAGATTTGAGCCAAGTTAAGCGAAATTTAGCTATTGACTACGGAGAATTTGGGTTGCATTTACCGGATGTTGATATCATCATTTACAATCCTCAGAATTGTAAAATCCTCTCTGTCATTTCAAGCAAAGTTACTTTGAGAGAAAGAATTTCACAGACAGGATACTGGAAACTCAAACTCTTTCAAAATGAAACGACAAAACACATTAAGGTTTATTTCATAACACCTGATGAAGATGGGACATTAACAAAAAGGAAACCATCCAAAAAAGGTAGGGCAATAGTAGAAGTCGATTTAGACGGTAGTTACGTTTTGACCGATGAAGAAATTGAAGAGAGTAATAAAGTCAAACTTTTCGAGCATTTTATAGATGATTTAAAGAGTTTGTTGAAAAATGAAAAATAACAAACCAATACTCGAAACAACAACGCTATGGGATTTCCCAACCCAAAATTATGGTGACAGACCACATGGCGATAATAAATATCCTGGAGTTACACCTGCATTTGTCATTTGGAACTTACTATTGAGATACACAAAAGAAGGAGATTTAGTAGTAGACCCAATGTGTGGCAGTGGGACCACCATAGATGTTGCAAAAGAATTGAAAAGACGGGTAATTGGATACGACATTGCTCCTTACAGAGGAGATATTATTCAAAATGATGCAAGAGCAATTCCGTTAAAAGATAACTCCGTGGATTTTGTATTTATTGACTCTCCGTATTCTGATAATATCAAATATTCCGATCATCCCGCAGACATAGGTAGGATTTCATGCGAAAAAGAAGAATTCTTCAATGAACTGGAAAAAGTGGCACAAGAAATATGCAGGATATTGAAACCCGGTAAGGAAATGGCTTGGCTTATTGGAGACCATTGGAGAAAAAAATCGGGGTTCATACCTGTGGGCTTCAAAATATATCAAATGCTTATTAAATATTTTGAAACCTTAGACATTGTTTGTGTTGCCAGACGACATCAGACATCGAATACTCCTGTCTGGCACGAGAGAGCAAAAAGGTTCAACTTTTACCTTCGAGGGTTCAAATATTTGTTTATCATGAGGAAAAAAACATGCACAACTCGCCCCATCGCTTAACACAGCATAAAAAGTTCGCCCTTAGGGCACACCTAAATCCTTCGCTGATACTCAGGACTTCTTTTATGATGGAAACATTAGCAGATATATGACTAATTTGATTTAATTCTTATAAGAAGCAGACTATATGAAATTCAGCGAACTGATCAGATACGGTTCTAAAGCACGAGGAGTCTTTGTGGAAGAGTCAGATATCGACCTTTTACTTATTATGAAAGGTCCTGTCACAAAGAAAAAAAGTCACAAATTTATGACATGATATCTGAATTAGAGATAAAATACAGTGTATTAGCTTCTGCCGTTCTTATATCTGAAGCTGATTTCATAAGAAAAAAAATAAACTTTATAAAAACAATCCAAAAAGAAGGTCTTACCTTATAGTCGAAAGAGTAAGTAAAAAAGAAGCATTAATCAGGGCGAAAAACGAAATTTAAAGACTCACGAAGGTGTCGAAAGAATGTTTGGAATGTATTACATTAAAACCGGAGAGTTCGATACTAACTCATTCTATCCTTAACAAGTTTAGACAAATAGAATAAATAGTAAACCAGCAGACAAAAATTACATATTATTATAAATCATTATAATATACTTGACAAAAACTTACTCAATTATTATTATATGAATATAGGAGAAATAAATGGCTGCTGAGATAAAAGATTATTATAAGATACTTGGGGTTAGCAAAGATGCCTCACAGGATGAGATTAAAAAGGCATTCAGGAAACTTGCGCGCAAATACCACCCTGATTTGAATCCTGGTGATAAAACCGCAGAGCAGAAATTTAAAGAGATAAACGAAGCATACGAGGTTCTTAGCGATCCAAAGAAAAGAGAAGAATATGACAGATTTGGCACCTCTCCTTTTGGTGATGCCCGCCAGTTCTACGAAAATTTCAGAACATATGACTTCGGAGAAACGTTCGATTTTGGCGGTCTCGGTGATATATTCTCTGATTTATTTGGTACAAGAACAAAAACAGAAACATCTTATTCAAAAGGTTCCGATTTAGTTCTTGGCCTTGAGCTTACTATGGAAGAGGCATTCTCTGGTACAACTAAGACCATATCATACAGTAGGGAAGCACCTTGCAAAAACTGTGGTGGAACAGGTGCAGAGTCATCACAAATATGTGATACCTGTAAAGGCACAGGTAGTGTAAAAACATCAAAAGGTTTCTTCAGGATGTCACAACCATGTCCGTCCTGCGGCGGGAAAGGGAAAAAGATTATTAAACAATGCTCATCATGCGGTGGTCGCGGAAAGATTTACCAAACAGAAACGGTAAAGGTGAAGATACCACCTGGCGCGGACACAGGTTCAAGGGTAAAGGTAAGAGGAATGGGCAATGCTGGCATTGGTGGTGGTCCTCCTGGGGACTTGTACATAGAAATAACTGTTAAACCACATCCAATATTCAAGAGAAAAGGCGAAGATGTATATATCGACCTACCAATAACATTTGGTGAAGCTGCACTTGGAGCGAAGATAGAAGTTCCAACACTCGATGGGATAGCTGCAATGACAATACCGCCTGGAACACAAGGTGGTCAGAGGTTCAAACTTTCAGGCAAAGGATTCCCATCACCAAAAACAGGAACGAGAGGTAACCAATACGTAGACATTAAGATTGTAGTACCAAAAAATATTGACAGCAAAGGTAAAGATGCTATTAAAGAGATAGAGGCATTATATAAAGAAAATCCTCGAAGGGGGTTGTTTGTCAGATGATATACTCAGATGACAAAAAGCAACCATTGTTTATGATAAGCGTTGTCTCAAGGATGCTTGGAGTGCATCCACAAACGCTTCGCCTATATGAGAGAGAGGGTCTCATAACCCCTCATAGAACTAAACGGACAAGGCTTTATTCTCAAGAAGATATTGAAAAAATCGCTATGATACTTAAGTTAACACGTGAACTTGGAGTAAATAGATCAGGGGTTGAGATTATTTTAAGATTAAAAAATAGAATTGAGATGTTCCAAAAAGAATTAGAGGAAATGATGAATTTTCTCGAAGAAGATATTAAAAAAGATTTTTTAGAAAGATTTAAAAAGATTCTATCTGAAGAATAGGAGGAATTATATATGGATAAATTAACTATAAAGAGCCAAGAAGCTATACAAGAAGCACAAAAACTTGCTGAAAGAAAAGGCAATCAGCAACTTGATGCTGAACATCTTTTATGGGCACTACTCGATGACGAAGATGGTGTCGCCGTTCAGATACTGAAAAGGATCGGTGTTAATACATCCTTTCTACAAAAGGATGTAGAAGAGATAATAGACAAATTTCCAAAAGTGATTGGTGCCACACCACTTGGTCAGATTTACGTCTCTCCAAGATTAAAACAAGTATTCGAAAAAGCTGAAGAGAATGCCCGTCACCTGAAAGACGAGTATATAAGTGTTGAGCACCTATTGATAGGTCTGGTAACCGTTGATGGTCCTGCCTCTGATATTCTAAAAAAATATGGAGTGACAGAAAGTAACATACTCTCTTCGATGCAGGAAATAAGAGGTGCACAAAGGGTAACAGACCCAAATCCTGAAGAAAAATACCAGGCATTGAAAAGATATAGTAGAGATCTGACAGAACTTGCAAGAAAAGGAAAACTCGACCCAGTTATTGGAAGGGACGATGAGATTAGAAGAATTATACAGGTACTCTCAAGAAGAACAAAGAACAATCCTGTTTTGATTGGAGAACCAGGTGTTGGTAAAACAGCAATTGTCGAAGGTCTTGCTCAAAGGATTGTAGCTGGAGACGTACCTGAGACACTAAAAGACAAAAGGGTTATCGCACTTGACATTGGTGCTATAGTAGCTGGCTCGAAATATAGAGGGGAATTCGAAGAAAGGCTAAAAGCAGTATTAAAAGAGATAGAACAAGCAGAAGGGAAAATAATCCTTTTTATCGATGAGATTCACACACTTGTCGGAGCAGGTGCAGCTGAAGGTGCAATAGACGCATCTAATATGCTTAAGCCAGCACTCGCTCGAGGAGATCTCAGATGTGTTGGTGCAACGACGATTGATGAATACAGAAAACACATCGAAAAAGACCCAGCGCTTGAAAGAAGGTTTCAGCCAATTATTATAACAGAGCCGAGTGTTGAAGACACAATATCAATTCTTCGTGGTTTGAAGGAGAGATACGAGGTCCATCATGGTGTAAAGATTAGAGATTCTGCACTTATATCAGCTGCCATCCTATCAAATAGGTACATAACAGATAGATTTTTACCTGATAAGGCAATAGACCTAATAGATGAAGCAGCATCAAAACTTAGAATGGAAATAGATAGTATGCCTGTTGAACTCGATGAGATAGAGAGAAAGATAAGACAACTTGAGATTGAAAAACAAGCGGTCATGAGAGAAGACACAAAAGAATCAAAAGATAAGCTAAATAAAATACAGAAAGAGCTTGCTGAACTTCAGTCAAAGAGAGATGAACTCAGGGCACAATGGATGAGTGAAAAAGAGATAATTTTACGTATTAGAGAACTCAAGGAGCAGATTGAAAAGACAAAGATTGATTCAGAAAGGGCTGAAAGGGAAGGTGATTTGACTAAAGCAGCAGAATTAAGATATGGCAGATTACTCGAACTTCAGAAAGCACTCGAGGAAGAAAACAAGAGACTTTCTGAAACACAGAAGAAGAGAAAGATGTTGAAAGAGGAAGTCGATGAAGAAGATATAGCAGAGATAGTCTCTAAGTGGACAGGGATACCTGTTAGTAGAATGCTTGAAGGCGAGGTAAAGAAACTGCTACAAATGGAAGAGAGGTTGAAACAGAGAGTCGTTGGGCAAGATGAAGCAATTGAGGCTGTATCTAATGCCATTAGAAGAGCACGAGCAGGGATTCAAGACCCTAATAGGCCAATAGGGTCTTTCATCTTCCTTGGTCCTACAGGGGTAGGTAAGACAGAGCTTGCAAAATCACTTGCAGAGTTTCTTTTTGATGATGAAAATGCCCTTATAAGAATTGATATGTCAGAATATCAGGAGAAACACTCAATCTCAAGACTAATCGGAGCCCCACCTGGTTATGTAGGCTACGAAGAAGGCGGTCAACTAACAGAGGCTGTTAGACGCAAACCATACTCAGTAGTACTTTTTGACGAGGTGGAGAAAGCACATCCAGAAGTCTTTAGTCTACTCCTTCAACTACTCGATGATGGAAGGCTTACAGATAGTCATGGAAGAACTGTTGATTTTAGAAATACAGTAGTAATCATGACATCAAACATCGGCAGTGTTCATATACAGGAGATGCTTGAGGAGCGACTCAAACGACCCTCCGCATACTGGGTCATGAGTAATGCAGAATTGAAAGAAAAGATTATGGAAGACCTAAAGACATTCTTCAGGCCTGAATTCTTAAATAGGGTTGATGAGATTATAGTATTTAATCCATTAAACGATGAGATGCTAAAAGAAATAGTAGAGATACAGGTTAATAGGATGAAAAAATATTTGAAAGATAAAAAGATAGATATAAAACTTACAGAGAAAGCAAAGGAATACTTTTCAGAGGTTGGTTTTGACCCCATATATGGGGCAAGACCTCTCAAGAGGGCTCTACAGAGAGAGATATTAAACCCACTTGCCCTACGTTTACTCGATGGTACATTTTCAGAAGGAGATGTGATAGAGATTGACGTTGAGGAAGACAAACTCGTATTCAGAAAGGAGGCTAATGTTGAGGCTCAGGTTTAAAATAAACTCCTCGCTTCGCGAGGAGAATAAAGAGTAGGTTCTTAACCTACTCAAAATCCTTAAATAAAGGGGGTAATAGCTATGTCTATTGTAAAGTGGAATCCACTCAGAGAACTTGAAACGATGAGGAGGGATATGGAGAGGTTATTCGAAGAATTCTTCGAACCTGCTCCAAGAAGAAGGTGGCGCTGGCTTTCAAGGGCTGAGGCTGAAACGGTATCACCAAGCATCGATATGTACGATAGAAAAGACGAAATAGTTGTAAAGGCTGAACTCCCTGGAGTAGAAAAAGAAGATATCGATCTGACAATATCAGAAAATTCACTAACGATAAAGGCAGAGAGTAAAAAAGACGAAGAGGTCAAAGAAGAAGATTACTACTCCAGAGAGATTCATTATGGAACATACACGAGAACATTGACCCTACCAGCTGAAGTTGATAGTTCAAAAGCAAAAGCCACCTTCAAAAATGGTATCCTTGAGATTGTCCTTCCTAAAAAGGAAGAGGCAAAACCAAAGGAGATCAAAGTAGAGATTGCTTAATTCAATACAAAGGCATGAGCGTCTGCTCATGCCTTTGTATTAAATCCTATCGTAAACTTTGATAGTATCTTTTCATAAATCAGGTTTTTAACTGTATCCAAATCACCGTTGATAAAAAATCCTGCTGCATTCTTATGCCCACCACCATTAAACTCAGATGCAATATAAGCGACGTTAACTTCATCCTTAGATCTCAGACTAACCTTCCATCTATCTTCCCCATCCTGCCGCAAAAAAACAGAGACCTTAACATCACCCATCATCCTCGGGAAATTGGCAAAGTTCTCTGTATCTGGTGGCTTTGTATTAGTCTTTCTTAACATCTCAATTGTGACATGTGTAAAAGCTATCCCATCTCTTAATTCAAGCGTGTTTAAAGACATAATAAGCAATGAAAATCTATTCCGTGACCACATGTTATATAGACAGTTGGCTACATATGAAGGTTCTACTCCAGACTCAATAAGTTCGGCACTCACCCTCATAACCTCAGGATTCGTATTATTGTATCTAAATGTACCCGTATCGATTGCAATAGCAGAATAAAGATTTAAAGCAATATCATTATCTATATTCAAGCCTAATTCTTTTATTAAATAAAATATCAATAAACCTGTTGCCGCAGCATCAGGTACTATCCACCTAATATCTCCAAATCCATCTTCCGTTTCATGGTGGTCTATTACAGCAGAAGATTTAAACCCTAATTTATGCTCAATGCCTGCCCTTTTGAGGTTATTACAATCAAGAAGAACCAAATTAAAATCTTCTACATAACTCGGAAGTGAATTCCTAATCTTTTCATATCCTGGTAAAAACTTATAAATTTCAGGAACCTCATCCCTATTAAATAACCACGTCTTTTTATTTAATCGCTCAAGAGCGATTGATAAAGCTATTGCTGAGCCAAGCGCATCCGGCTCAGGATTTACATGTGTTAAAATCAAAAATTTATCTTCTCTCTTAAAAAAATCGACAAGAACCTTAGGAACTCTCATCCTTCTTTTTTATCTCATTCAGCAACCTTTCAATCCTGTCACCATATTCGATAGATACATCTAATCTAAACTCAATTGTAGGTATAGTCTTTAATCTCAACCTCTTCGATAATTCATTCCTAACAAAACTCTTGGCTGAATTAAGTATATCAATAGTCATCTTCTTTTCTTCATCATTTAAAACACTAACATAAACAAATGCCATTCTTATATCTTCTGTTACATCAACCCCTGTTACCGTCACAAAACCAATCCTTGGATCTTTCAATCTGAAAGCAATTATCTCAGCAATCTCCTCCCTTAACAAATCACTCACCCGCTGGGAACGTTTATATGGAAGCATGATTACCCCTTTTTAAAAGGTCATTTTATGATGGCCTATTTATTCTCTAATTTTGCTGCTATCTTCTCGATAACATAATCTTCGAGGATATCTCCAACCTTTATATCATTGAAATTCTCAATGACAATCCCACACTCATAGCCAGCCTGAACCTCTCTAACATCCTCCTTAAACCTCTTCAAAGAACCTATCCTCCCCTCATAAACCACTATATTATCTCTTATAACACGTATACCATCACATGCACGGCTTATAATGCCATCCAGCACGTAACAGCCTGCAACCGTTCCTATCTTCGATATTTGAAATGTCTGTCTCACCTCTGCACGTCCAAGTATCTTCTCTTTAAGGGTTGGCTCAAGCATACCCTCGAGTGCCTTCTTAACATCTTCTATAGCTTCATAAATAATATTATATAGCCTTATATCAACGCCTTCTTTTTCAGCTACTTGTGAAGCCTTAGGATCTGGCCTTACATTAAAACCTATAATTATTGCACTCGATGCTGAGGCAAGCATTATATCGGATTCTGTTATCCCGCCTACCGAAGAATGGATAACCTTAACCTTTACTTCTGGATGTGATATATTTTCAAGGGCATCCTTTATCGCTTCAACAGAACCCTGGACATCGCCCTTAATAATTATATTTAACTCCTTTATCTCACCTTCTTTTATCTTTGAATAGATTTCATCAAGGGTAAGTTTTCTTCCCCTTGCCATCTCAGCAAGCCTCTGCTTCTGTTGCCTTGAAAGAGCTATCTGTCTTGCTCTTTTCTCATCTTCAACAACTATGAACAAATCTCCAGATGTTGGCACATCAGAAAAACCAATAACCTCAACAGGTGTAGAAGGCCCCACTGATAAAACTCTCTTGCCAGTATCATCGATAAGTGCCCTCACCTTCCCAGCATGAGTTCCGGCTATAAAAGCATCACCAACCTTTAAAGTCCCAGATTGTACTAAAACAGTAGCGACAGGACCTCTACCTTTATCAAGTTTAGCCTCTATTATAGTTCCACGTGCTGGCTTATCAGGATTAGCCTTAAGCTCCATAACCTCAGCTTGCAATAATATCATCTCGAGTAGATTCTCGATACCTATCTTCTTCTTCGCTGATACCTCAACAAAAATATTCTGACCACCCCATTCCTCAGGGATTATCCCATATTCTGCAAGTTCATTCCTTACCTTTGATGGATTAGCTTCAGGCTTATCAATCTTATTTATAGCTACAACGATTGGAACATTAGCTGCCTTCGCGTGATTAATAGCTTCTACCGTTTGTGGCATAACACCATCATCCGCAGCAACAACCAAAACTACTATATCCGTAACCTTTGCACCCCTTGCCCTCATAGATGTAAAAGCCTCATGCCCAGGTGTATCGAGAAATGTTATCTCTTTACCTTTAAGATTCACCTTATATGCACCGATGTGCTGTGTTATACCTCCAGCTTCAGTCTCGGTAATCTTTGTCTCTCTAATAGCATCAAGCAAAGAAGTCTTCCCATGATCAACATGTCCCATTATTGTTATTACAGGTGGCCTTGGAACAAGTTTAGCTTTATCATCAGGCACCTCTTCAATCACATCTTCTTCTATTGTCGCTAATTCAACCTTAACACCAAAACTTTCAGCTACAATCAAGGCAGCATCTGGATCAACTGGTTGATTTATAGTCGGCATATAACCCAGTTCCATAAATTTCTTGATAATATCAGCAAGTTTTACACTTATTAATTCGGCGAACTCTTTAACGGTAGTACCTTCTTGGAGTTTTATTACCTTCTTACGAGGTATAACCAGTTGGACCTGCGGTTTCTTCTCCTCCTGTGTTAGGGGTTTAAATCTTGTAGTTCTTTTAAAAGATTTTGGTTCGTGCCACCTCTTTGGCTCGATCTTTCTTATGCTTTGAAATGCCCTTTGTAAACCAGGTTTTATCTTGAACTTCTCAACCTTTTCAGTCTCTATCTCCTTCTTAAACCTATCCGGTATATTAAGATCAATCTCATCTTCAATAACAATAGGTATATCAGACTGTTTTGTAGGAATTTCTTTTAACTCTTCATCCTTGAACTCAACATCCTGCACCTCTTTCACAACATCTTTACGTATTTCTTCTTTTATCTCTACAGGCTCTTCCTTTTTAGCAATTTCTATCTTCTGTTTAACTTTATCTGATTCCTTCTTCTCAACAGCTTCATCTTTTAAAACTTCGAGCTTTTTTTCAACTATCGGCTCAATCTTTTCTACCACTTCCTTTTCTACCACTTCCTTTTCAACCTTTTCCAATTCTTTCTCTTTACTTTCAACTTCTTCTACAACTTCTTTTTCTAAAACCTTTTCTTCTTTCCCAAGCTTTTCTTCTTCCTTCTCTTCGAGTGGCTTGATGTCTTCTATTTTTCTACCAGTCTTTTCAAGGATTATCCTTTCCAGTCTTTCCGCCAATTCTGGTTCAATACCAGAAGAATGTTTCTTACCACTGATACCAAGATTGGCAAGCTCAACCAGAACTATCTTGTTTGGTACACCAAGTCTTTTTGCAAGTTCATATACACGCATATCTTATAAACAATTCACCCTACTAAGTATTTACAAAATTACTTGTAACATTACTTTTAACATGTTATCATAATAATCTTAATAATTGCAATGCTAAGGAGGTAATCGTATTATGGCTGTATGTGCATTCTGCGGTAAAAAAAAGGTGTTTGGTCATAATGTAAGCCATGCAAATAACAAAACAAGAAGGATTATATATCCCAATCTGCAAAGGATGAGGGTCAAAACAGAATCAGGCGTAAAAAGACTTACCGTTTGCACAAGATGTTTGCGCTCGGGTAAAGTACAGAAAGCTATTTAATATTTAATGAAGCCAATTGGAACAATAGTTTGTAAAGTATTAGATGGATACGGACTTACAGATAATATTATTTGCGAAAAATTAAAAAAAGATTGGGTTAAGATATTCAAAGAGCCACTTTCTTCACATATGGAGCCACATAAATTTACAAATGGAGAACTATTAATTATAGTTGACTCTCATATTTGGTTGAATGAGATTAATTTTCTAAAAGATAGTATCATTGAAAAACTGTCTCCTTATGGGGTTAAAAATATAATCTTCAAGTTTGGAAGAATTTTTAGAAAAGAAGATAGTAAAAGTAAGACCGATTCAATAAAAAAGAAACTCTATAAACCATCTATATTAAGCAAAGAAGAGATCTCATTCATAGAAGATATCATATCTAAAATCGAAGACAAAGATTTAAGGTCGGTAGTCAAAAATACCATTACAAAATCCATCTTGATAAAAAAAGGAAACTTTTAACACTATGCAGATTCAATCTGCTTTTCAAATATAAGTATTGGTTTTTCCTTCTTATTAACGGTCTCTTCACTAATGATACAATCTTTTATCCCTTTTTGTGATGGGATCTCATACATCACATCAAGCATAATATCTTCGAGTATTGACCTTAATCCCCTCGCCCCTGTCTTTCTTTGCAGCGCTTTTCTCGCTATCGCAGTTAATGCACCATCAGTGAATTTTAATTTTACGTTCTCAAATGCTAAAAGTTTTTGATATTGTTTAATTAAAGCATTTTTAGGCTCTGTAAGTATCTTAACAAGTGCTTTTTCATCAAGTTCATCGAGTGAAGCAATCACGGGCATACGTCCCACAAACTCAGGAATAAATCCATACTTTATCAAATCTTCAGGCTCCACAAGACTTATTATTTCTCCAATCCTTCTTTCTTTCCTACTTGTTAAATCCATAGTAAAACCAACTATCTTTTGCCCAATCCTCTGCTCAATAATATTCTCAAGCCCAACGAAAGCTCCACCGCAAATAAAAAGTATATTAGTCGTATCTACTTGTATATATTCCTGTTGAGGGTGTTTTCTACCACCTTGTGGTGGAATATTTGCAATAGTACCTTCAATTAGTTTCAACAACGCCTGTTGTACTCCCTCTCCCGAAACGTCCCTTGTAATAGAAGGACTATCAGATTTTCTACTTATCTTATCAATCTCATCTATATATACTATCCCTCTTTGAGCCCGCTCAATATCATAATCGGCAGCCTGTATCAACTTAAGTATGATATTTTCGACATCCTCTCCCACATAACCTGCTTCCGTAAGTGTTGTGGCATCAGCAATAGCAAAAGGAACCTCAAGGATCTTTGCAAGAGTTTGTGCAAAAAGGGTCTTACCTGTCCCTGTCGGACCAATCAACAAAATATTACTTTTCTGCAATTCGATATCAGAATCAAAAGGACTATATATCCTCTTGTAATGATTATGAACAGCAACTGAAAGAATCTTTTTTGCACGTTCTTGACCAATCACATAATCATTTAAAAATTGATGAATCTCTTTTGGTGTAGGCAACTTCGGTAATGCAGTTGTCTTAATCTCTTCTTGTAAAGAATCGGCTATAATCTCATTACACAACTCAACACACTCATTGCAAATATAGACCGTTGGACCAGCTATCAATTTTCTAACTTCATCATGCCCCTTACCACAAAACGAACATTTTATAGAATTTTCATCTTTCTTAGCCATCTTTTTTATTCTCTTTTATAGTTTTTATTACCTCATCAACAATCCCATAATCCTTTGCCTCATAACCAGACATAAAAAAATCTCTATCCGTATCAGCCTGAATCTTCTCAAGGCTTTGTCCAGTGTGGTGTGAAAGAATTTGATTTAATGTATCTTTCATCCTCAAAATCTCCTTTGCATGTATTTCAATATCAGTCGCCTGTCCCTGAAAACCACCCATAGGCTGATGTAACATTATCCTTGAATGAGGCAATGCATATCTTTTACCTTTTGTACCAGCTGCAAGTAATAATGCCCCCATACTCGCAGCCTGACCAATGCAATACGTAGCAATATCAGGTTTAACATACTGCATCGTATCATATATCGCAAGCCCAGAAGATACGATTCCACCTGGAGAATTGATATAAAGATGAATATCTTTTTCTGGGTCTTCAGTCTGGAGAAACAACAATTGAGCAATCACAATGTTAGCAATATAATCATCAATGACAGTCCCAACAAATATAATCCTATCCTTTAAAAGACGCGAATATATATCATAAGCCCTTTCTGATCTGCCCGTCTGTTCAATGACAATAGGTATTATCCCGCTCACTCATTCACCTCTTTCTCTTTTATTGATTTCGATAATAGTAAGTCAAGAACCTTATCTTCATAAATTGAATGCCTCAAAGATTCCATTAGATCGTCCTTTTGCGAATAAAGATTCATCAATCTTTCTGGCGTAGTATCAAGTCTTTTAGCCATCCCCTCTAATCCTTGTCTTACATCATCATCAGATACTATTACACCTTCCTTTTCTCCTATATAATTAATCAATATAGAAGCCTTTAAACTTTTTGCTACCTTCTCCTTAATCTTTCTTTCCAATCTCTCTACCTGCCTTTGTTTATCGTCGAGAGAATCAGAATCTTTCACTTCAGCTGATTTATCATCTTCGGATATCTCAATCTCTTCATCAAAAACATCACTACTCAATCTACCTTCAGCAATATAAGATTGAAACTCTTTCTCCAGCAGTGATTCAGGGACATCAAGAGGATTTTTCTCTATAAGCTTATTTACAATCTCCGCCTTCTGCAGTCTCTTGACCTCCTGTTGTTTCGCTTTTAATATATTAACCTTTAACCTCTCTTTCAATGCATTAAGGTCATCAAAACCGAGATCTTTCGCAAACTCATCATCTATTTGAGGAAGAACCTTCTTTTTTACCTCTTGTATTCTTAATTTTATATTAAATGTTTTACCAGCAATCTCTTTCCTTTCATAATGCTCATCAAATTTCTTCACAAACTCAACAATATCTTCCTTCTTCTTGCCTATCAAACCTTCCATAAAATCAGGGTCAAATATCTCATTACCTAATTTAGATATAATCTCTTTATAGACAGGCTCATTTTCCCCATTAACAATCTCACAATCAACAAACTCAAAATCAACAAGGTCATCCATCTCGATTGGCTTATCCGCAACCTCATATGTAGCCCTTTGTTGTTGTAACCTTTCTAAGACAGACTCGATATCAGAATCCTTAACATCAACCGATATATCCTTTACTGAAATATCCTCATAATTAAGTTGCTCAATCTTAGGTAAGACCTCCAGTGTAAATGTTAAGTTCAATGGATTGTTCCTTTTAAAATCAACTTCGGTCTCAAGTTCTGGCATTGATACTGGTTTAAACCCCGACTCTCTAATTGCCATTTTATAATATTCTGTTATAAGCTTCTCCAATACCTCTGCTTCTACATCTTTACCAAACCTCTTTTCGATGAGACCCATAGGTGCCTTACCTGGCCTAAAGCCCGGTATTCTTACACTATATCTCAATCTTTCAAGTGAATTCACAATCTCACGCTCTATAACATCAGATGGTATCTCGATAGTAAATCTCTTCTTTGTAGAACTAATATCCTCTATTGATTTTAACAACTCATCCTCCTTCTTTATAGTTTAATCTAAAATACCATTTGAAACTTTGTCAATTTTGCAAAAAAATATTATCGTTGATGGATTTTATGTTTTAGTTATATTTTAAAACATATCACTACTTTTAGACTACTCAGTTTTAAAGGCTGAAATTTGTATTATTCCAATATCCCACCCTATGACTCACAATAAACAGACAAGATAGCAAACCATCTGAAATAAATTCTGAAAATGATATAATAACATGATGATTGGTATAATAGACTATGGTATGGGCAATCTTAGAAGTGTTGAAAAAGGCTTCCTAAAAGTCGGCATTAATGCACATATAATAAACAAACCAAAAGATATCGATGAAGCCAAGGCTATAGTTTTACCAGGTGTTGGCGCCTTTAAAGACTGTATGAAGAATCTTGAATCACTGTCACTTCTTCAACCCATATTGCGATCAATACAGAAAGGTAAACCATATCTCGGTATATGTCTTGGCTTGCAGATACTTTTTACTGAATCAGAAGAATTTGGTAGACATGAAGGACTTAATGTCTTTAAAGGAAAGGTTTTAAGATTCCAAACTAATCTTAAAGTCCCACATATGGGATGGAACACCGTTAAACTTGTTAAAAATGTCCCAATATTTGATGGGATAAATGATGAATCTTTTTTTTATTTCGTGCACTCTTATTATGTCAGTCCAGAAGATAAAAACATAATCTCGGGTATAACAGAATATGGAATAAGCTTTACCTCAATGATATGGAAAGATAACATTATTGCTACACAATTCCACCCAGAAAAAAGCCAGAAGGTTGGTCTTATATTATTAAAAAATTTCGGAGAATTCGTTACAAAAAATTCATGATTACTCTTTACCGAAAACTATAGTCCTATCCTTACCCTCAATCTTCCCCCTATAAAGTGCTCTGTCTGCATTCCTTATCAGGTCCCTTCTATTATCTCCATCTTCAGGGAATGTAGAAACACCAATTGTTATTGTAATATTTTTTCTGGGAAACATTTTCCATATCTGCGGGATTTGTTCCTTGATAGATTTCCTTATCCTTTCAGCAACAAGAAAAGCTTCATCCTTCTCAGTTTGCGGCATTATTATAGCGAACTCTTCCCCACCAAAGCGTGAAATAACATCGCTGACCCTCAAACACTCTCTTGACACATTTGCAATATACTTTAATATCTCATCTCCCATAAGATGACCCTCAGCATCATTAAATTGTTTAAAATCATCTATGTCCATCATTGCTAAGGAAAACTTAAGTTCATGGCGCAAAGAACGATTCATCTCCTCAACAAGACGTTCCTCAAAATATCTCCTATTAAATAAACCTGTCAGAGAATCTGTAATCGATAATTCTTTTAGCTGACCTGCGAGACTGTAATAATTTGCTCGTTCTATTGCAAGAGATGCAAAGATCGAAAAGGCATTCAAAAGAATAACATCATTCTCAGAAAATGAAGTCCCATCCACCTTGTCCGCAATATTCAACACACCAAAAATATCCTCACCAACCTTTAAAGGAAGACTAACAAAAGAACTCGTTTTATATTTTGTCCGTTTGCTTAGTGGATACATCCTTTCATCTTCTTCACTACTTACAACAATTGGTTCACCCCTTTGATAAACCTGACCTGCTATACCTTCTCCAGAAACAATCTTAACCTCACTGAATAACCTTCTACTCATTCCTCTTGCTGCCTTTATTGATAAATGACTCGAACCATTTTCAGAGACCATTAATGAAGCCTTCTCTGCATTTACAAGCTCTGTTGATGTATCAACTATCATCTCATATAATCTATCTAACTCCTTTAATGGAATTAATCTTTCTACGACCTTCGTAATAATCTCTTTTTCGCTCAAGCACAAATCATGTTTTTCTTTTAATTTAGAAAAACTAAATATGTAACCAGCTGCTCTACACAACTCAAAGACTATCTCAACTTCATCTTGATGAAATTCAGCGTTAAAGATGCAAATCAATTCTTTTATATCGTCCTGGACTAAAATAGGGAATATATGAACAGTTGTTATATAATCAGGCAAGCCAAGTTGCAAGATATCTATTAAAGAATCAATAAAAATAGGCTTTTTCTTTTCAACTAAATTTAATAACAAACCTTTTGGATACAACAAAAGAGATTCAAATCTTCTTTTATCTCTCCCTATAACCTTTTTCGAAACAAATTCCTCGTCTTTCTTCGAAAATAAAACCAAACCATCAATATTATAGAAAAACACAATAACATCACACAGAATATCGTAAATCACAGACAAATCTTCTTCCGGTTTAATATCAGACACGATATTCAAAAATGTCTTTAATACCTTGTATCTCTTCTCATTAATTGAGTTTATCCAGAGACTCTTAATTACTGTATGAAATACAGATTGTATGTGTCTCGCAACACTTAAAAACTTTTCGCAGCCACATACCATCTCCTCTTTATTTAAGCTATTTACTTCTTCCGACCTCAACCCATACTTTTTATAACCATTGCGGCAAAATTCATTAAAATCATTTAAAGATAAATATACTCCACCGCCAACAACTATAAAATTAGGGTTATTAAAATGTATCGGAATAAAAAAATGGTGCTCTCCTGCAGGCCCTTTTTCAATCAATATGTCATTTCTAACAGCTACCTTCTCAATATTAATCTTTATAAAGTTCTCAAACTCTTCCCTGCCAATCTTGGACGATTTTATACTTAAAAGTAGATTATTCTCATTGAAAGGAGGAACTATCAAGTTGCCTCTTTCACTAAAAATAGTCATATAATATCCCGTTAGATAAGACAAATGAGTTTGTAAATTAGATAAATATTCAACGTTTAAAAAATTCACTTTATCTCTCTATCCTTCGTAAAAGTTCACAGATTCTCATGTTAAATATAGGATGTCTTACATCAGGCGCTATCTCACAAAGGGGCCTCAAAACAAATTCTCTCAAATGCATCAAAGGATGTGGTATCTTTAATCTTTCATCTTCAAAAATAATGTCATCAAAAAGTAAGATATCAAGGTCAATAACACGTGGACCCCATCTATAAGTCTCCTTTCTGCCAACAACCTTCTCTATCTTTTTTATCAAATCAAGCAAATTCAAGGGACTGAGTTGAGTATCTGCTTCAACCACTAAATTGATGAAGTTAGGCTGGTTTATCACTCCCCATGGTCTCGTCTCATAAAAAGAAGACTTCTTCTTGACAAAGATACTGTTTCTATTTAGAAGGTCAATAGCGTCAAGACAATTCTTAAGTCGCTCCCCCATATTAGATCCAACCCCTAAGTATACTATAGGCATTTTTTATTTTTAACTTAAACTATATTAATTCAAAAAGTAAACTGATTACAACCTTATAAAATCCTTTTAACCCTCTCAACAGCTTCTTTAATTCTCTCAATGGATGCGGTTAACGCAAACCTAACATATCCTTCTCCAGGTTCCCCAAAGCCATTGCCAGGCGTTGCCAAAACACCTGCCTTTTCAAGAATAAATTCAACGAAACTCATCGAAGTAAAATGTTTAGGAACTTTAGCCCATAGGTAAAAGGTTGCATCTGGCTTTTTACAACTTATACCCAATGTCTTTAAACCATTGTATAGTGCATCCCTTCTCTGTTTATATGTATCTCTAATATTAGAAAGTATAGAATCGTCTGTCTTTAAAGCAACGACCCCAGCTTCTTGAATTGCTTGAAAAACACCAGAATCAAGATTTGTTTTAATCTTACCAAGACCAGCAAGGACATCCTTATTCCCAACTGCAAACCCTATTCTCCAACCCGTCATATTATAAGTTTTTGATAAAGAATGGAATTCAATGCCAACATTTTTTGCACCTTCTATCTGCATAAAACTCAAAGGTCTCTTTTCATAATAAATCTCTGTATACGATGCATCGTGACAAACAATTATGTTGTATCTTAAAGCTAATCTCACAACATTTTTAAAAAACTCTTTACTTGCAACAACGCTCGTTGGATTATTAGGATAATTAATGAACATCATCTTAGCCTTTTTAAATATATCTTCTGGAATTGACTTAAAATCTGGTAAAAATCCATTCTCTTCTCTCAAAGGCATTATAAAACTTCTCCCACCTGCGAATAATGTTCCTGTCGGATAAACAGGATAACCAGGAGAGGGGACGAGGACAACATCATTTGGATTTATAAAAGCAAGTGGTATGTGACCAATACCTTCTTTTGAACCTATAAGAGATAATACCTCTTCATATGGATTAAGCTTTACCCTAAAACGTTTTTTATACCATTCAGCAACTGCTTCCCTAAAAGAAAGCATCCCCTCGTAAGAAGGATACCTGTGATTTGCTGGGTTTTCAACAGCCTTTTGCATTGCCTTTACAATATGCGATGGGGTTGGCATATCTGGATCACCAATACTCAGATCAATAACATCTACACCTTTTTCTAACGACCTTTGCTTCATCTTGTCTATAGAAGCAAATAAATATGGGGGCAAATCCTTAACCCTTTTAGCGAGCTCTACTGAAATCTTCTTTCTCAAAAAAACCTCCTGAAGAATATTATAAAAATCAATAAATAAAAAGAAATGATTAGAAATAAATTTTTTTCGCTATATTATAAAACAAATCAAAAAAAATATGGGGGTCAGGTCTTGAATCTTGAATTTTTAAAAATTCAAGATTCAAGACCTGACCCCCTATCTTCCGTTGGACTATTTTTTCATTGGTTTTTCTGTTGGTTCTGCCTTCTTCTCTGCCTTAGGTGTCTCCTCAGCCGGTTTTATCGCAATACTCTTTGCAACGTTCTTACCCTCTGACTCAGTATACTTTACTACCACCTTGTCACCAACCTTCACATCAGCAAGGGTCTTCTTCTCTTTACCCATCATAACCTTTGTCTTATCAGTACAAGATACTGTGACCTCAGCCCTTTTCCCTTTTACTGTAAGGGTATTTGCCTTTGTATCAACAGCCTTAACCTCACCTGTAATCTGCTTAACCTTTGCTGCTGGAGCTGGTTTAGCTTCAGTGGCTTTTTCAGCCTCTGCTTTCTTCTCTGCAGGAGCAGGTGTTGCTGCCTTCTCAACAGCAAAAGCAAACCCCGCCAGAGAAAATACAAATAAGATTGACACGACAAGAGCCAATGCTTTCTTCATATAATTTCACCTCCTTCCATAACAAAATTACTATTTCTTAGCCATCATGGTACTAAAGCAAAGGTCATACCAAAGGAAAGATGCTTTAATATTTACATTATTTATCCAATGACATTCCCCTTTTCAGGAGAATGTTCCTCTTTTGAGGAATCTATATTAAACTTCTCCCATCTATATAGAAATGCCTTGTAGCTCAGCCCAAGTAATCTTGCAGCTTTTGTAGCAACTCCATTTGCTTTATCCATAGCCTTTTTCAGCAGTTTCTTCTCAAGTTCCTCAAAGTTGATTCCTTCATCAGGTAATTCAAAATCGAAGAGGCTCTTATCCTGATAAAACTTCAGTTCCCCTTGAATATCTTTTAACGAAATGTAGTCATACTCACACATTAAAATTGCCCTTTCTATAACAGATTCAAGTTGTCTAATATTACCTGGCCAGTGATATTGGACTAATGCCTCAATCGCATTATCCTCAATACCCTTTATCCTTTTACCAAACTCGATGTTATATTTCCTTATAAAAAAATCAACAAGTTCAGGAATATCTTCTTTTCTCTCTCTTAAAGGTGGTAACTCTATAGTAATAACCTTTAACCTATAATAAAGGTCTTCTCTAAATCTTTTATTTAAAATCTCCTTTTCGAGATTCTTATTAGTAGCAGCTATTATCCTAACATCCACCTTTATGTTCTCCCTACCACCAAGCCTTCTTATCTCTTTATCCTGCAAGACCCTTAATATCTTTGATTGAGTATTCATTGGTAAGTCACCAATCTCGTCAAGGAATATGGTACCACCATTCGAAGATTCAAAAAGTCCTATGCTTTTGGAAATAGCACCCGTAAAAGCACCTTGTTCATATCCAAAAAGTTCACTTTCTATAAGATTTTCAGGGATTGCTGCGCAATTTATTGCAGTAAAAGGCCTTGCCCTTCTTGGACTATTATAATGGATTGCGCGTGCAACAAGTTCTTTACCAGTTCCACTCTCTCCAAGTATCAGGACGGTAACGCTGCTATTTGAGACCTTCTTTACGACCTCAACCACTTCTTGCATCTTTTTCGAAGAACCAACAATCCCATCCATCTTGAATTTTTTAAATAATTCCTCCTGGAGACGTAAATTCTCCTTCAATAACTCTGACTTCTCAGCAGCCCTTTTTACAGTAATCAACAAAATGTCTCTTTCAAGTGGTTTCGTAAGATAATCGAATGCCCCTTTCTTAATTGCATCCACTGCTGAAGAGATAGTTCCATAAGCAGTCATGACAATGGCAGGAATCTCAAAAGGTTTTTTGGGGAGTGACTCTATCAATTCAATCCCATCCATACCATCCATCTTAAGATCCGTAAGCAGTACATCCGGCCTAACATCCTTTACCATATTTAAAGCTTCTTCACCAGAAGAAGCAGTATAAGCCTCATACCCTTCTTCCTCAAGGATTGTCTTTAATATATCTCTTTGAAGTTTTTCGTCATCTACAATCAATACTATTGACATTTTTCACTGGTAAAATCAAAGTTACTTTACTACCTTTACCCTCGACACTTTCAAAGGTTATCTTCCCACCATGCTCTTCGATTATCCTTTTCGTCATGGCAAGACCCAACCCAAGTCCATCATTCTTCGTTGAAAAAAACGGATCGAAGATCTTTTGGATATTTTCCTTTGATACTCCTAATCCCGTATCTTCGATAGTGATAAAAACCTTGCCATCCATAGAATATGAACTTATAAATAAATTCCCACCATCTGGCATTGCCTGAAATGAGTTCAATATCACATTCAATAAACATGTTTTTATAAACTCTGGATCAACACAAACCTCTGGTAAGCTTTCTATATTTGGAAATATCTTTACATGTTCCTTTTCAGCCCTCGCACTAATAAGAGATATAACATCTTGAATCAACAACACAAGATTTGTCTTTTGTACACTCAATTTCAGGGATTTACCATAATCAAGAAAATTTCCTACAAGACCGTTTAAACGTTGTATCTCATTCTTAATACTTGTAATCATATCTTCAAAATCTCTTCTATCCCTTTCATTTAGAGGTAAATATTTATTCCTTATGTGGTCTATAGAGAGATTTATAAAATTCAATGGGTTACGTATCTCATGTGCTACACTTTTTGCGAGCTGAACAATACCAGAAAGATGTTCTGCCTCTCTTAACTTCTCCTCAATAGCACTCCTCTCCCTTAACCTCTCAACCATGAAGTTGAAACTATTTGTAAGCTCACCAACTTCATCCTTTCTGTTAGTCCTTAAATTTATAGATAGATCACCTGCCGCTACCCTTTTTACAGCATCAACAACCGACTTTATTGGCCTCGTATACATCCATGAAAGGAAGAGAGAAATGACAATACCTATGCCAAATACTACTGTTGTTGCTATAGTTCTTTTTATAGCATTAGCTCTCAATATCTTTGAAAAATCTTCAGAATTAATCTTTAAATGAATATAACCATAATGTTCATTACCTGCAACAACGGGCAGAATAACGTTGTAAACCTTTCCTTCCTTAGAGACTGGCTCTCCAAGTTCTGCCTTGATAATTCTCTCCTTCTTTGTAGGACTCAAATCCTGTCCAATCTTCTGGGGATTAGTGCTCGATACTATCTCATCTGTATTGCTAATTATAGATATCTCCTTAATCCCTTTTGCATTTAATTTCTTTAAGTAATTTTGTAATCTCATCTCATCTGTATAACCCCTACTTGTAACCTCTTCAACACCTACTTGTATGGCCTTTGAAAGTTCTGCTGTTTGATTCTCAAGCTCATTAAGCAAGGCTTCTTCAGATTGGGCATATAAATATTGAAGTATAATGATAAGTATAAAACTGAGGAAAACCATTATAACCGTGAGTTTCTTATTCAGGGAAAGGTTAAGGAAATAATCTTTTATCGCCATATTTAATTTTATATTCCTTGTTTGTAGTTAAGTCAATATCAAAGCCGGTGGGGGGATTTGAACCCCCGACCAGCTGATTACGAATCAGCTGCTCTGCCACTGAGCTACACCGGCACAATATAAATACGATATAAATTTTACCATTTCACAATAAATTAAAAAAAGGCCGCTTTTAAATAAGCGGCCCATCTTTGGAAGGGAGCAAGAAGAGAAGCAATAATGAAACTATCTATATCAAAAAATCTCTTAAGATTTTTAACAAATTCTATACCAATATATAACACATTAAAATATAAAGATATTTTTGAACACCTTATATTTATTCTGCAATTATTTGATGCATTCAAAATCGAGAACTTTATAATATTTTCAAATAATTCAAATATTTATTTAATAGCATCTAACATCAAAAATTGCATTGCAACAATTTGCTACACTAAGCATGTGCCTCTGCCCAATTTTTACCATATTTAATCTCGACACTTAATGGCACTAAAAATTCGACCACTCCCTCCATCTCCATTTTTATAATATCTTTAATGACATCCACATCTTCTTCTTTCACCTCAAAAACCAATTCATCATGTATCTGCAGAATCATTCTTGACCTTAGCCCATAACTAATCATCTTATTCCATATCTTTATCATTGCAAGTTTAATAATGTCCGCCGCCGTCCCCTGTATAACGGTGTTAACGGCATATCTTTCACCTTGCAACCTTTTATTTAAATCTTTACTTTTAATCTCAGGTATTGGGCGTTTTCTACCGAAAAACGTCCTTACATACCCTTTCTCTCTTGCATCATTCAGTGTCTCTTCTATAAAATTTTTAACACCTTTATGAGTTAAAAAATATCTCTCAATATAATCTTTTGCTTCTTCCAAAGAAATACCCAATGTCTCTGACAATCCAAATGGCGATATGCCATATATAATCCCAAAATTCACACTCTTTGCTACCCTCCTCATCTCTTGTGTTACCATGCCTTCCTTAACATTAAATAACTCCATTGCAGTCAACGTATGAATATCAGAGCCACTGATAAAAGCCTTAATTAAACCTTCATCTTTACTCATATGCGCAAGGATTCTTAATTCTACCTGAGAATAATCGGCTGAAAGTATAAAAAAACCTTCTTCACAAATAAATGCTTCCCTTATCCTCTTCCCCCACACTCCTTTAATTGGTATATTCTGTAAATTCGGCTCACTACTACTTAATCTACCGGTTGCTGTTACAGTCTGATTAAAAGACGTATGAATCCTGCCTGTTTTATTGTTAATAAGCTTCGGCAAAACATCTATGTAAGTAGTCTTAAGTTTATTCAATGTTCGATAATCTAATATCTCGCGAGGGATGTCATGGATAAGAGCAAGTTCTTCAAGCACTCCCATCTCAGTAGAAAAACCTGTCTTTTTCTTTTTAGTAGGTTTTAACCCGAGATTCTCGAATAATATCTTAGCAAGTTGTTTTGGAGAATTAATGTTAAACTCTTCTCCAGCCATAAAGTAAATCCTACTTTTTATAGCATCAAGCTCTCTATCTATCTCCTTAGATATCTCTTCTAACTTTTCTATATCTATCTTTACTCCTGTTAACTCCATATCGGTAAGAACAAAAATCAGCGGCATTTCTATCTTAAAATACACATCTTCAAGCTCCTCTTCCTTAAGAAGCTTATAAAGCACACCCTTCAACCTATAAGTAACCACTGCTCTCTCACAATGGTACCTTGCAATATCATCAACAGATACTTCTCTTACAGATTTACCTTTCCCAAAGATATCCATTTTTGTCATCTGCCTATACGACAAGAAATCAAGCGAAATCTCTTCAAGCTTATGAGTAGTTTTATTGGGGTTTAATAAATAAGATGCAATCATCACATCATAAAACTTACCAGAAAATGAGAAAGGGCTTTGGTCTTGTTTGAGTGGTAAAAGAAGAGATTTAATATCGTACCCAATCTTATCAATCTCATCATTAGATAACAATTCAGATACCATAACTGATAATTGATCTTTAGTAATCCCATAAGATAAATCCGAAAACTCCTTCACTGGTACATAATAAGACTTGATACCATCATAACAAAATGCTACCCCTAATAAATCAGAATCAAAATTATTCTCTTCTGAATAACAGATATCAAAAGATACCTCCTCTCGAATATCCGACAATATCTCTTTTATTCTATTTACAGATAATACTACCTCATAATCCTTAAATTCGTGTTTTGATGGAGGTATATATTTCAAAAGGCTTGAGAATTCTAACTTCGTAAATAACTCAAAAAGCCTCTGCCAATCGGGTTCTTTTAACCTCAATTCTTCTATATTTATTTCAATAGGAACAGATATATCAAGTGTTGACAATAATTTGCTTATTCTGATGTTATCCAAATTCATTAATATTAGATTTCTTAGTTTATCCTTTTTAATCTTGTCAACATTGCTAATAAGATTGTCTAAAGTTACAAACTGTTTAAGAAGTTCTCTCGCTGTCTTATCTCCGATACCCTTAACCCCTGGGATATTATCAACAACATCGCCAGCAAGCGCCATGAAATCAGGTATCAGCTCGGGTTTTACACCATACCTATCTTCAACATATTTTTCATCAAGTATCATATCTTTCATAGGATCGTAGATTTTTATATTGTCCCCTACTATCTGGAGCATATCTTTATCAGCAGTCACAATAAAAACATTTACACCATGTTTAGATGCCTTCTTTGCAATACTCGCAAGTACATCATCTGCTTCATATCCCTGAACTTCAAACATTGGAATACGAAAGGCTTCAATAATATTCTTTATATATGGTATCTGCTCAATAAGGTCATATGGCATATCAGGTCTTTGAGCCTTATATTCCTTAAATACGGCATGCCTTTTTGTAGGCACAGGAGAATCAAAAGATATAATCACTCCATCTGGATTTTTTTCTCTGATAATCTTAAGTAGCATATTAGTAAAACCGAATATTGCATTTGTGGGTAAGCCCTTTGAATTCGTTAAGCCCCTTATTGCAAAATATGCACGATAGATATATGAATTGCCATCTATAAGATAAAGATTCACAAAGAATTATAACCTATATTAACCTAAAGAATGGAAGAGTATAGATATTGCGCGACCATTAAAGAGCTTTCCCTTTAATATAATGCGGCCTAATCTTTAAAGTCTCCTCTAACATGAGTATATATTTTATATATTTGAAACCAAACTTCATAAGTGCAATATCATCATTTTTTAAATCTTCAATCTCGTCATCTCTAACATCGAATACATCAAGAAATTTACTCTCAAATACAAATCTTCTAAAACCATCAACATCATAACTTGCCATATAGAATTGTGTCTGTTTATTCGGGTCGAGTGTCTTACCAGGTAAATTCCGTCTTAATTGAATCTCTTTCCATTCCCTGTTCATATCATCATAGATATCCACACCTTGATCTATTCTCCAACTCTCAACGCTCCAATCTTTATCCTCTAAATATCCAAGGCAATGAGGTTCTTTTATGAAAAAATAAAACTCCTCATGTTCGGGACCATGCTCTCCACCTTTCCTCAAAGATGCTTGACCAATAGGATAATATCGACAATTAGCAGGCCTATCACTATATATAGTACAACCATCTGGTGTTACAAAAGGACAACTCTTATTATCATCATTCAGCATCTTTAACATTACAAATGGATGAGAGGTCTTTTCATCTATCGATATATAAGTGTATTTTATAAGAAATTCGCTCGATAACATGTTAAGCCTTTTCTTCATCCTGATAATATCATATGGTGTTAACATGATATCGATATTACTACAGCATTTTGTAAAACATTTAACCCCCTTATGGCATTCAAATTTAAATCTTGTATTAAGCGTAATCTTTACTGGTTCAACATTTTTCATACTCGGTATTGGCATATTAATTCATTCCTTTCTTCAATTTAATTAATTCTCTCATTGCAAAATCATCAGCATATCTCTCAGTCCTCTTATATAATTCCGATAATGCACGCCTTCTTCTTACCGCCCTCCTTCCCCCAGAAAGAGAATGGTTAACCATCGCAGTTATATAGCACTCATTACCAGATTTTTTAGTATGTCCAATCTCGTGGAGAAATAAGAAGGTATATAGTTCATCTGGTTTAATCTCGAATCCTAATTGTTTACTCAGTTTATCACTAACAACCTTCCTATCAAGATTAGGATTAAGGTGTATATTGTAACCACCGTTAGGACTCTTTGATAAGGTATTAAAGGCAAGTTTTCCTTCACTCCACTTTCCGTCCAAATCACCTTCAAAACCAATATACTCAATATTATATCTATTTGCATAATTTAATACGACATTAAAGTCAATATATCTATTTATCATTTCTATTTTTTCTAAGTTAGAACTAACCTCTTTTATAAAAAGTCCAGAATATCCTAAAGGCTCTTTTATCTCTGCATAACCAATAATAGGAAACTTCACTAAAAGTGTTTCGCTATCAATCTTAAATGCCTTTGCTGTCTTTAAACGCGTCACAAAATATATAAAAATTACACCAAGACAAAATCCTATAATAAGAATTAATAAGGAAGAACTACTTGAAAACATTTTTTATATTAACATAAAAAATTAAAAAATTGTCCCCTTTCTAATATCTAAACCTCTAATCCAAAATCCCTTTTTTCATACACAACTTATTTCTTTTTCCCTTAGTATTAAAAATATTTAGATTTCGATTAACATGGTCTTACTAAAACTCCACTTTTCATACTCCCCAATAAAAAATATAGGGTGCAGTCATTCTCATAACTGCACCCCTTTCAAACAACGATATAGTTTTATTTAATGAAAGGAACAATCAACAATGCAACAATATTAACGACCTTTATCATAGGGTTAATTGCAGGACCAGCTGTATCCTTATAAGGGTCACCTACAGTATCACCAGTGACAGCAGCCTTATGTGCATCGGATTTCTTTCCTCCATATGCTCCATCCTCAATATATTTCTTGGCATTATCCCAAGCTCCACCACCACTTGTCATAGCAATTGCCTGGAATAGACCAGTAACAATACTTCCAATCAAAACACCACCAAGAGCTTCTTTACCAATCAAGAAACCAACAATTATTGGGGCAAATACTGGTATCAATGCAGGAACCATCATCTGTTTAATTGCACCTTTTGTAACAATATCAACGCACGTTCCATACTCAGGTTTTGCCTTACCTTCCATAATTCCAGGTATCGTCCTGAACTGCCTCCTAACTTCTTCAACAACTCCTCCAGCAGCTTTACCAACTGCTTCCATAAGCAAAGAGCCAAATAAGAATGGCAATAGTCCACCAATAAATAATCCAACGAGAACCTTTGGATTTGCAAGCTCAAACGATATTGATTCTCCAAATGACCTTGAGTATTCAGCAAAAAGGACAAGCGCTGCAAGACCTGCAGAACCAATAGCATAACCCTTTGTAACCGCCTTTGTTGTATTTCCTACTGCGTCAAGTGGGTCTGTAATCTCACGAATCTCTTTTGGCAATTCAGCCATCTCTGCAATACCACCAGCGTTATCAGTAATTGGACCATAAGAGTCAATAGCAACAACGATACCTGTCATTGAGAGCATTGAGACCGCTGACAAAGCAATTGCAAAAAGGCCACCGCTTGGATTACCACTGAAACCACCACCAAGCCAATATGCCCAAAGTATTGCACCTGATATAACAATAGCCACTGGTCCAGTTGACTTCATGCTAACTGCAAGACCAGCAATTATATTTGTAGCATGCCCTGTCTGACTCGCTGCTGCAATATGTTTAACAGGATTGAAGCTCTTCGACGTAAAATACTCTGTAATCATAACGATAAGGGCTGTTAATATAAGACCAATAACTGCAGTCGTAAATACACCAACCGCCGTAAATGCTTGCTCAACATTTGGCTGACTTAGAAACCATTGAGATGCAAAATAAAATGCAATAGCAGCAAGTATACCTGATGCTGCAAGACCTTTATACAATGCACCCATTATGTACTGGCTTTTCCCAAGCCTTACAAAGAACGTTCCAATTATGGATGCTATTATAGATATACCACCAATTATAAGTGGGAACAAAATCCACGGGCTATCAGGTCCAAAAACAGTCTTTGCAAGGAGCATAGCTGCAACAACTGTAACAACATATGTCTCATAGAGGTCTGCTGCCATCCCTGCGCAGTCACCAACGTTGTCTCCAACATTATCTGCGATAACAGCAGGATTTCTTGGATCATCCTCGGGGATACCTGCCTCCACCTTACCAACAAGGTCTGCACCAACGTCAGCAGCCTTAGTATAAATTCCACCAGCGATACGGGCAAAGACACTCATTAATGAACATCCAAAACCAAGACCTACAAGTGCATGAAAAGCTTTATCAATATCTGCCTCAGCTGACCTTACCACCAAATAAAAGATTGAAATACTCAAAAGTCCAAGCCCAACAACCATCAGTCCTGTAACTGAACCACCTTTAAAAGCCAATTTTAAAGCATTATTCAAACCACCATGAGCAGCCTGAGCCGTTCTAACATTTGACCTAACTGTAACCATCATGCCGATATAACCTGCAGCAGCAGAACCAAAAGTACCAAGGAAGAACCCGGCAGCTGTCCATACACCTAATGTAATAGCAAGAATTATCAGGATTATCACTCCAACAAAAGCAACCGTGGTATATTCACGTCTTAGAAAAGCCTGAGCACCTTCACGAACTGCGTTCGAGATGAACATCATTCTCTCCGTACCAGTAGGTTGCTTTAGAACCCATGCAGTGGTAAATAGCGCGTAAATAACACTCGCCACACCACAGATAATAGCAAAATAGATTACTTCATTCATGATTTCTATCCCTCCTTTTTAAATTTTAGAGTTGTAAGTGAAAGTATATATTTTTCTTACTTTTCACCTCCCTCCTCAAAAATAAACTTATCACTCGTAAAATGCATCCCTATTTTATATCTCTTCCTATAGATTTAGCAAAAACCATAGCTGTTGCTCTATATACCATATGCGCCATTTTTGAAAATGGTGCATATGCAAACAAGAAGAAAACAACAACAAGATGTATAAAATAAACGATATAACCAAGAACGGCAATATCTGCAAGCCTCAACAATTCTGAAAGGATACCCGTTGCCATTATAGTAAATACGATATATATAAAAAGCCAGTCATAATATCCACCATAACCAGCCTTTTCCTTATTCTTAATCCTATTTCTTATAACAAGGCTAATACCTATTAATAAACCAAGGGCACTCAAGTTTGCGAGTATCTTTACTGGGTCTGTCAATGGATATGGAGACTCACCAAGCATCCAGCTAAATGGATGTAGACCAAGTAATTTCATAACTTTAGGACCGTACAGATATACAACAGCCCAAGCAGTAGTTATAGCAAGTCCAATAAAACTATAAAGAACTAACATATGTGCTAATTTTCTATCTTTTGTTACATTACACTTTTCAAATCTCTTATGTGATAGGATCTCAGTTATTGTAGAAACAATATTATCGACCATGCTCCCTTTTGGTGCTAATGGCCCAGCTGCCTCAGCCATTGCTTTCCAGTATCTTGAAATACCTATAACGAAAACAATTACTGCAAATGCTGCAACAGGCAAAAACACAGAGTCTATATAAATCGATGGTAAAAATTTAGCATATGACATCTGACCTGCTTCATTTCTCGGAATATTAGTTGGATCAATATGACCTATCGATACAAGTATTAGCAAGAAAATTACAATAGGAATAGCAAAGAGCAAGACAAGATAAGACGGGCTTCCAACAGCCTTAGCGAGGAACTTAGGAACTGAATAATTTTCAATAGACAATTTCCTAATTGCATTTAAAACCTCTCCAGGCTTCGCCCCTCTCGGACAATAGGCAGTGCAGTCGCTACATTGATGACATAGCCAGATATCAGGATTAGGAAAAAGTTTTTCTTTTAATCCCCACTGTGCATAAATCATCTCTTTTCTCGGAAATGGCTTATTATCTGGCGTCATATTACAAACGACTGTACATGTAGCACATTGATAACACTTCTTTAATGACTCACCTCCTCCCTTAATTACCTCATTTACAAAATTCAAATCAGGAGAAACAATTGGTGCACTGCTAATTTCTGATGTTGTAACTTTTTCTTCTGCCATAATTTATCCTCCAATCCTATTCTAAAATTCCTTGAATGGATTAGGTCCTATTTCTTTTACCCTTTCTACAAAAGAATTAATCATATCAGGTAATTTATCATACTCATCGATAGCGACCTGCATCATTGTAACCCTTTCAGCCTCAAGTTGCAACCTATCAAGCGTCTCACCAACCTTACTAAATCTGTAGTTTGCTAACTCACTACCCTTTACAAAGTGGCACTGGTAATTCTCCCCAAACTTACAACCAAGCAGTAGGAACCCATCAACACCCTTTGAAAGTGCATCTGCAATCCACACAAGGTTCATCCCACCAAGACACCTCAACGGTATAAACCTAACACTTGGATCGATCGACTTATGATGCAATGCAAGTGTATCAAGTGCTGGATATGCATCATTCTCACAAACTAATGCTACTATCCTGAATTCATCTTCAGGAACTTCAATAGATTTAATCATAGAACCAATTATATCAACGCTATAATCCTTAAAGGATACAATCCTTTCAGGACATGCACCCATACACGTTCCGCATCTTCTACATCTATTCACTTTATAATACGGGATGCCTTTTTCGTCTTCGTCTATTGCACCAAAAGGACACTCCTCAGTGCACCTCTTACAAGCAGTACATCTTATCAATTGAGGATCTGGGAATGTTAAATCCCACGCCCTTGGATGTACTGCCATTCCCTTTGCAACATGGTCTATACATTGTATTGCCTTAAATACAGCGCCTGCAGCATCTTCCTGCGCCTCTGTCATATTCATTGGTTGTCTTACAGCCCCAGCGGCGTATATGCCGGTCCTCCTCGTCTCGTATTGAAAACATATAAAATTAGAATCTGCAAAACCAGCTGCCCCTTCAAGTGAAGGAATCTCTGGACCTTGTCTATAATCAAGATTTAAAATAAAGTCAGGTTTCGGCGTTGATTCCAAATATGCCTTTTTAGACTCATCCCCTTTAACTGATGCCTGCGCGAGTCCATCAAGATATTCCTGAGGAGCTCTCGTTGTTGGAACCATACCCGTTGCAAGAACTACAAGGTCTGCCTCAACCTTAACCTTATCCCCGAGTAAAGAGTTTTCCACCTCAACGTATAAATTCCCGTTGCTACCCTCAGTTACACCCTTAACATCACCTTTTGTTAACATTATACCAGGCTCGTTTTGAGCTTCTCTATAAAACATCTCAAGCCTTCCAGGGGTTCTCATATCCTTATAAAAGATCATCGCAGTTGCATCAGGATTTTGCCTTACATATCTTGCCTGTTTTAAAGAAGTTGCACAACACATAGAAGAACAATAAGTCAGATGTTCAGGGTCTCTTTGACCAGCACACTGTATGAATGCAACCTTCTTTGCCTCTTTCCCATCTGAAGGCCTGACAATAGTACCGTTATTCTTTTTTGCAATCTCTTCTAATTCAATATTTGTAACAACATTTTTAAATTTTCCATATCCAAGATATTCTAATTTAGATGCATCATATGGCTTCCAGCCTGTTGCCATAACAATTGCCCCAATCTTTACAACTTCTGAATTACCATTTGATGTAATAGTCACGTCAAAAAGGCCTGGCTGGCCTGATGTCTTCTCCACCTTTGCAGATTTATAAACCTTTATATTTGGATGGCTCTCAACCTCTTTTATCAATTTATCAATCTCTGTGTCAACGATAACAGGCTCGGTAAAATTTCTCGTTGGAATCTTCTTGTACAACTTATTTGCAAATCCACCGAGCTGGGACTCTTTCTCAACAAGTATGACTTTATATCCTGCGTTTGCCCCTTCAAGTGCTGCGGTCATCCCTGTAATCCCGCCACCAATAACAAGAATATCTTTACTCAAATTCTCAAGTATCGCTGGCTCTGGCAAATCACCTTTTTGAGCCTTAATACAACCCATAATCAAATAGTCTTCAGCCATACTCTGAGTCTCTGGTGTATTTGGTGGTTGAGTCCAAACAACAAACTCTCTCAAATTTACCCTCTCAACTATGCAACCTGGAAAATCGAATTCTTCATACTTGACCCGTGGTGAACAAGCCGCAATAATTATTGTATTAACGCCATCTTTCTTAATATCATTTTTTATCAATTGAAGACCATCTGGACTACACAAAACATCATGCGTCTTAATTTGTTCTTCTTTTATAACACCTGACTTGGCAGCCTTTGAAAGTTTCTCTATATCTATTGACCCTCCTATACCACAACCTTTACATATATATACGCCATATTTCTTTTCCATATTCCTACCTCCTACTTAAGCTCTGGATGCATTTTATTGCAGCACCCGTAGCATCCTGCACAGAACGTGCAACATCAGCAGGGCTCTTTAATGTCCCCACTGCATATATTCCTTTTTTTAAGGCAGAATCATCTACAAGCCCATCAGGCGTATAAGGAATATCTAAACCAACCTTAGAACTCTTAGTAGAAAGCTCCATACCAGTTGCAAGGACTACCATATCAAAAGTTGCCCTGATCTTCTCACCTTTTAAAACATCCTCAACGACTAAAGAGACATTTTTTGTACCAGGTTCTTCATCAATCTGTGCAACCTTACCCTTAGTAAATATAACATTGGGGTCATCTTTTATCTTCCAGTAAAATCTTGGTTCATACAAGCCTGGTGTCCTAATATCTATATAAAAAATCTGTATCTTTGCATCTGGATATTGCTCCCTTATATACATCGCATGCTTCAAGGTAGCAAGACAACATATATAAGAGCAGTATGCTAAGTGATTCTCATCCCTTGAACCAGCACACTGAACGAAAGCAATGTTTTTAACCTCTTTACCATCTGAAGGCCTAACAATCTTTCCATTAGTTGGTCCATCAGGAGACGCCATCCTCTCTAACATCATGTTGGATACAACATTCTGTATCTTGCCAGCTCCCAAAATATCTAACTTGCTCATATCATAAGGCTTCCATCCCGTTGCAAGAACAATTGCACCTACATTAAGGTTAAGCGTTTGAGGTTTCATCTCCAGGTCAATCGCATTATACTTACATGCTTCAAGACATGGCTTTGCGCAATCCTTCGGACACGAAGCTCTATCTATAACATACAAAAAAGGAAAAGCCTGACTCGAAGGTAAGTATGCAGCTTTAGTCTTATCCATATTAAAATTGAAATCATTATCACGATAGACAGGGCAAGCTTCTGCACATGCATTACATCCAACACACTTATCATTAACATATCTCGGGTTTAATTTGATAGTTACTTCAAAATTCCCTTCCTCACCTTTAACACTTTCAACCTCTGCAAGGGTGTAGAACTTCACATTAGGATTGTTCTTGATTCTCTTATATTGAATCTCGAGACCACAATTCGGCGGGCACAACTTCCAGAAATACTTATTAAGCTGAGTTACCCTTCCACCAAGATAAGGATTCTTCTCAACGATATAAGCCTCAAACCCTGCTTCTGCCACTTCAATAGCAGCAGTAAGCCCGCTCATACCGCCCCCTATTACCAACACTTTCTTATTTTCAGCCATATCACCCTCCTTAAAGGCAATAAGTCACAAAGAGTCGTTTATAAAAAGCACTCATAAACAACTCTTTTTAACTTATTACGTATAAGTGGGGAGTATTATAGCACAAGACTTATAAATCCTCAATATCTTAAAATTAAAAAAGTGGGGAGGTTAAACCTCCCCACTTTTATCCTTTATTGGAATATCTGAACGTATGGTACTTTCTTGAACTCCCAAGTATTTGTGTCAGCATGATACACAGAATTTGTGAAGCACTTCCAATTCTTGTCATCGATAAAGTTAAAATCACCCCTATAATAATAACCTGGATACCTTGATTCTTCTCTAAATAGTATATGACGTGCATGTGCTTCAACAGAAAGTACCCTGTGATAATTCTCCCAGCATCTTAGAAGCTCGTGAAGGTCCTTTGCTGCCATCCTTTGACAATCCTCTTTCAGGAGTTCAAGCTTTTTTAGCCCTTCCTCGAGCATTGTCTTTGATGTCATATACCAAGTAGCAACTCCACCAAAATACTCATCTGAGAGCTTCATGAGTCTTGCCTGTATCGCTTTAGGTCTTATATAGTGTGGGTTTACATTATCATCTGTTGTATATGTTTTATATTTCTCATACAATTCGAATGGTAAATAAAGTTCTGCTGCAATCTCATCAGCACTCTTGTTCGGAGTTGGAGTATAATTTGGATTATCAAGGATATAAGCAATTGCCGCCTTTGCAGCAAGTCTTCCTTCCGCATGTGAACCTGATGAGAATTTATGTCCGGATGCGCCAACGACGTCACCAGCCATAAATAAACCTGGTACTGTTGACATCCTATTGTAACCCCATGACCACTCTGCAGGCGTTCCAGGTATATCACCAGGACCACTTACCCAGAATCCTGCGCAGCCAGCATGCGAACCAAGGAGATAAGGCTCGGTTGGCATAATCTCTGATGGAACCTTATCAGGTTCAACATTATTTGCAGCCCAGAGTGATGCTTGACCAATAGCCATATCGAGGAAGTCTTCCCATGCCTCTGCCTCGAGGTGCTTAATCTTTTTTGCACCTTCTTTTTCTCCTAACTTCTCCTTAATCGCCTTTGAGAATTCAGCCATAGCAGTATGGGTATTCATAATTATCGGGCCTCTACCATCCTTCATCGCTCTCATCATTAAGTGGTTCCTAATTGCAGTACCAAGATTCTTTGCATAATCACCATACCTCTGAACCGCGTCCTCAAAATACTCCTTATCTGCACAATAATCATTCCCAAGGGAATCTGTAGCTTTTGCCTTAAAGAATAAGAACCATGCTCCAACAGGACCATAACCGTCTTTAAATCTTGCAGGCACGAATCTGTTTTCCATCAGTGTCATCTCTGCACCTGCAAGCATTCCAAATGCATATCCAGAACCACCATTGAAAACTGGATACCAAGTTCTACCCATACCTTCACCAGTTGACCTTGGTCTAAAAGCATTAACTGTTCCACCGGATGCAACAATCATGGCTTTTGCCTTGAATAAGTAAATCTTATTCTCTCTTACGCTAAACCCTGCAGCTGCAGCAACCCTCTTGGGATCATTCTTATCCATAACGGGTTTTACAATAAATACCCTTTCAAAATGGTTTTGAGCCATGCCTGTTGCTTCTCTATTTGTCTGAAGAGCCTTTTTAGCGGCTTCAGCTACAACAACCTTATATGATTCGCCATTTATCATTATCTGCCATTTACCAGACCTACAAGGAACACCACCATCTTTCAGCAAGGGTTTCCCTGCTTCTCTTGCCTGATGACCATCCATCGAAAAACCATCATCGCCTTTCTTCCATATTGGAAGCCCCCATACCTCAAAATGATGGACTGAATCGTCAACATGCCTTCCAAGATCATATACAAGGTCTTCTCTTATGATTCCCATAAGGTCGTTTCTAACATATTTAACATAATCAACAACCTTATTCTCACCAATGTATGTATTAATAGCTGAAAGACCCATTGCGACAGCGCCACTTCTATCAGTAGCTGCCTTATCTACCAAAACAACTTTAAGCTTCTTTGGGTTAGCCCATCTGCAACCCTCAAATGCTGCACCGCAACCAGCCATTCCACCACCAATAATAAGAAGGTCGCAATCTACTTCTGTAACCTCAGGCCTTGCACAATATGAAAATGTACACGTTTCTTTTTCCATTATATAATCACCTCCTTAAATTTATTCTTTTCTTGCTGGACCTGTGAAGAATCCAGGTTCTTTAATTTTTGAATAATCTGGCTCTGGCTCACCTGCATATGGATCAACTGAACCTTCAGCAGTTGTCCTAATCGGGAATTTAAATCTCTTTGTCAAACCATTCCTGAATTTTATCGTCCACATTATTGAATCACTACCTCTCATTGGAATAGTGCTTGCTCCAAGTGGAACGAAATCGGAATAACCCCTAACCTCAATAGCCTGTTGCGGACAGATCTTAACACAGTTATAACATTCCCAACACTGCTCAGGCTCTTGATTATAAGCCTTCATCTTTTCTCTGTCTAAAGTCATTAAATCATGGGGACAAATATACTGACAAGCTGTCTTATCTTGTGCCTTGCAACCATCACATTTCTCAGTAATTACATAACTTGGCATAAATACACCTCCTCTTTTATTAAATGTTTTTAATAAAGATAAAAATTATAAGGTTATACTCCTTCCACCTCCTTTCCTGAAACTATTTCTCAACAGACTTAATAAAATCATCGATTACATCGATAGTCCTTTTGCTGACTATCATATCAAAAATTTGATCCTTAACAGCCTTAGGTAACAACTCAATACTTTTAGTCGTAGCACTATCATATTTCGCCATTGGGAATAATTTTAAGATCTTATCCCTCTGCTGCTCATTTGTCGGAACGCGCAAAACCTTAAGCCCTGCTAACATCTCCTGTGTTAAGCCTTCAAGACCTGCTTTTTGAAGCTTCTCAAATCTTTCTTCATTAATCCATATATTGATTGGATATGTTTCAGCCATTTCTTCCTCCTATTCTAAGGGTTCTATTGTAAATACTGGTGTTCTTCTCTTGAGATACTCCTCTGTCACAAACGCAGAACCAAAACCATATTTTTCTGCAGTCTCCATTATAACATCAAACACTTCTGGTCTATATATAAGCCTCGGCGGTTTAACACCATCTATTATGATGCTTCTAACAACCGTACCACTAAACTTCTGCCATTCTTTCTTGTGGTCACATATACCCTCATTTGTTATCTCACCACAATGCGGGCAATATAGCCAGTTCATAGAATATGTTGGTGTTATTCTTAATTTATGCTTAACTGACTCTAACAGGTGGTGAGCATCATATGGTCCATAGTAAGTACCAACGCCTGCATGGTCTCTACCGAACATATGGTGTGTACAACCCAAATTTGTTCTCAATGCTGCATGGAATATAGCCTCTTTAGGACCAGCATATCTCATATCCCATAATGTACAAGTCGTCATATGATTATGCTCACCAAAGTAACCTGCCTTTCTAAGCATGTCGTGCGTTAATATTATTGCCTCATCAATATAGTCACCTACTCTCTTCTCTCCTATTATTGCATTAACAAGAACTCCTACTATCGGCTTTTCAATGGTTAACTCACCATATGTCTGAAGCCATGCACCTTTACAAAGCCATTCGTGTCCAGTATGTGGAACATTTCTTGTTTGGTGATTGACAATCCTGACCCAACCCTTTTCCTTAAACCTTTCCCTCATCTGTCTTGGTGTAAGCCAGAATTCTGTAAAAGGTGGGTTTATCTTTGGAGGGTTTAGAAGGGTTATCTTACCACCAAGAAACTTATCCTTATATTGATAAGTCCTTTTAACACCGGGATGTTTATCCTCTGTTGTACCGTATACCTTCATTGCCATCTCTTTCTTATCGTATGTGAATATATCAGTAACATCAAAGATAGCAAGAGGATTACCCTGATAAGTCAGGAGCACTTCATCGTATTGCTTAATACCAGTCTTTTGCAACTCTTCTTCCGAGATATCAAAGACTATTGGGATACTCCATACCGTCTCACCATCTGCAAGGGTCATATTATTGCATACTGCTTCCACATCTGCCTTTGTCATAAACCCCTCAAGGGGGCTGAAGAAACCATATGCAATGTCGATTACCTCTGTAGCAATCTGCAGACGGACATCGAGTTCCTTTACTTTAGCAGCTCTTAGTTCTTTAAGTCTCTTGATAGCTGCATCCTTAGGCATTACCCGTTCAACGATTTCTTTCCCACCATGACCAATCATTTCCATAGTTCTTTCCTCCTTAAATTAAATTTTATACCTATCTATTTTCCTTCTAAGATAGCACAAACTTTATTGAATATATCTTTTATATCACCAACGCCCGAAACGCTCTTAAGAATACCTTTTTTCTTGTAATAATCTATAAGAGGCGCTGTCTGCGCTTCGTAAACATCAAGCCTCTTTCTGATTGTTTCTTCCTTATCATCGTCCCTCTGGAAAAGTTCACCACCACACTTATCGCACACACCTTCTTTCTTTGGTGGAGAATAGTAAATATTGTACATTTGTTGACAATTCTTACATGTTCTTCTGCCTGTAAGCCTTTTCATTAAATCTTCTTTTGGGACATCAACACTCAATGCAGAATCTAACGGCATTTTTAAATCATTGAGTAGTTTATCTAATGCCTCCGCCTGTGCTGTATTCCTTGGAAAACCATCAAGTATGAAACCATTCTTACAATCATCCTGTTTAAGTCTCTCCTCAACGAGGCCAAGAACAATCTTATCAGGAACAAGTTCACCCCTTTCCATTATTGCCTTTGCCTCTTTTCCAAGCGGTGTGCCAGCAGCAACAGCTGCCCTCAGAATATCCCCTGTCGATATCTGAGGAATCTTATATTTTTCGATCAACATCTTTGCCTGCGTCCCTTTACCAGCCCCTGGTGCTCCAAGTAAAACAATCCTCATAAGTGTTACCCCCATAAATAAAATTTCCAGCTATAATAGCTATCTGAAAACTACTTTTCTAAAACAAAAACAAAGAAATTTTAAAAAATAATATAAAAAATAAAGTAGTTACGTTATAATAAACTCTTAAGAAAGACATATAACTATATTATTAAAAATAGATTTAGTCAAATTCATATTTTTGATAATTTAATAAAAAATATTTATCACTAAAATTATAATTATATAATCATTTAAAAATTAAAATTTTCTCATATTTTCTTTTATGAATTCTTTAAATTTCCTTAAAGCCTTACCCCTATGACTCAAAAAATCCTTTTGTTCAGGCTCCATTTCTGCAAATGTCTTATCATACCCATCAGGATAAAAGATAGGGTCATAACCAAATCCCTTTTCACCTTTAGGAACTTCTCCAATTGTACCTTCTGTAACCCCTTTAAATAAATAGTAGCTCCCATCTGGCAAGGCAAATGCAATAATGCATACAAATCTTGCCCTCCTGTCTTTAATACCTTTCATCTCTTTTAAAAGTTTTTCAATATTTTTTCTATCATCCGAATCTTCCCCAGCGTACCTTGCCGAATAAATCCCAGGAGCACCACCAAGGGCATCAACTTGAAGCCCTGAATCATCTGCAAGTGCAGGTTTCTTTGTTATCTGCGCTATCGCTCTTGCCTTTTTTAATGCATTCTCCTCAAAGGTATTTCCATCCTCTATAATCTCAGGCATATTTCCGTAGTTATCAATGGTTACTATATTTATATCCAAGCCTGACAACAAACGTCTAACCTCTTCAATCTTCTTCTTATTTCTTGTTGCAATTACAATATCCAACTCTTCTATTCATTCCTTTCTTGTTTCTTTTTTGTAAAATAGGTCTCTATTGCCCTCTTCGCAATTGGTGCCGCCGCACCTCCACCATGGCCACCATGCTCAACTATCACAGAGATAGCCATCTCTGGATTTTCTACGGGAGCAAATGCGACAAACCATGCGTGATCTTTGAAAGAACCACTATAATAAGTTGAAGCATCCTTTTTTGAAATTACTTGAGCCGTTCCTGTCTTTCCAGCTATCTTAACAATATCTGACCTTGCAGCCCATCCAGTTCCGCCACCTTCATTTACTACCCCATACAACCCTCTTCTTATACAATCAATCGTCTCTGTTTTTAAATCAATCTTCTTCAAAATGGTAGGCTTTTCACTCTTAATTATTGTTGGTTTATATAAATAACCACCGTTCGAAACAGCGCTCATCAGAACAGCCATCTGTAAAGGTGTCACAGCTACATAACCCTGACCAATTGCAGAATTGAATGTTTCACCAAGATACCATGGACTCTTTCTCTTTTCCATCTTCCATTTTGTATTAGGTATCAAACCAGCTCTCTCACCGGGAAGTTCTATCCCTGTCTTTTCACCAAGACCAAGCCTTAATGCATAATCATGAATTTTATCAATTCCAAGTCTTTTACCCACTTCGTAAAAATAAACATCGCAAGATTCAACTATGGCTCTATGTAATGATAAAATACCATGTCCATTTTTTTGCCAGCACCCAAAACGCCACTTCCCATAATTTATACCGCCTTTACATTCTACCTTAATATTAGGATTTATCGCACCTTCTTCAAGCCCGGCTATCGCCGTCACTATCTTAAACGTCGATCCTGGTGGATACTGGCTCTGTATTGCCCTATTAAGCAATGGCCTTCTCTTATCATTTATAATATTTAACCAGCTCTTATATGTTAAACCCTTTGTAAACAAATTTGGATCAAATGATGGTCTGCTCACAAGACTCAATATTTCGCCAGTATCAGGTTTCATAGCCACAACTGCTCCCATTTTATCAACCAACATCTCCTCAATCTTCTTTTGAACATCAATATCAATACTTAAAAAAATATCTCTTCCTTTCACTGGTAAACTCTCCTCAAGTAGCCTAATCTCTCTACCCAATGCATTTACTTCTATTATCCTTTTCCCAGGAATTCCTCTTAATAAATTATCATAAACTTTTTCAACACCCCATTGTCCTATAAATATATCAGGTGAAATATTCAAATCATTTTTCAATTGTTCAATGGTTGGTTTGCCAAGATAACCTATTAAATGAGCCCCAATGTCACCATACAAATATTCTCTACCGACTTCTGCCTCGATTATGAGACCTGGAAAATCCGATCTTCTTGCCTCTATGTAAGAAACCTCCTCTAAACTAAGACCTTCCTTCAACTTCACTGGAGAAAACATACTAATATCCTTCCCACTTAGCCTTCTATAAATCTCTTTTGTTTCAATCTTTAATAATCTTGCAAGTGATGTGATCTTGTTCATATCAAACTCCCCGGGTATAACAGAAGCACAAAGAAATGGCGAATTTTTTACAAGAGGGATACCATTTCTATCGAATATTATACCCCTCGGTGCTGGCGTATTAATTACCCTCAAACGGTTTGATTCTGAGAGCTTAAGATATTCATTACCCTTCAGCAACTGAATCTGAAAGAGTCTTATATATAAAACAAAAAATGATAATAATACAAAATAACAAATAAACGATATAATCTTTTTATAATCTCTCATCTTACAACTATTAAATCAAACTTATGAACAAGATATTTATTTATAAATCTTCATATCGACTGGCTTTATAAAATAACCAAAAATAGCATTCAACATTCCTTGAACCATAATTACTACAAATGCTACTGATAAATCAGCAGGGGTTTTACTAAATACACTATTTAAAGTATATATCAAAAGTCCATCTATCAAAGTAAATAATATGACAATAACCACCCCAAATAAAGGAGTCCAGATGAAAAATCTGTTGTAAACAAACGCCGACATATAACCAATCAGACCTTTACTAAGCATATTTATACCTACTAATGAACCTGAAAGGTTATCTTCTAAAAAACCGATCATAGCACCAATAAACAGCCCTATCATCTCTTTTCCTTTAATACCAGCATAATATGCAAGAAGCACTGTTAGATTAAGCGAAGTATTATATATAGTAAAACTACTTTGTATCACAAAAACTAATATTAATGAGAATAACCAAACAAAAAATCTCAGCAGTCTCATTGCTTTATAATAGCCACGAATTCAAGCTTTCTATTATCTACAAATGGGACAACATCTATGTCCTGAAATAACCCAACATACTTATTAACTCTGGAGACATAACCAACAGGTATCCCTTGTGGAAAAAGACGATCCAAGCCTGATGTAACAACAATCTCTCCATTTTTTACTTCTACCTCTGACGGAATATATTTTAATTTACACTTTCTGAAACCCGTTCCTGATACTACTCCTTCTGTCCTACTTTCCTGTAGTCTCACGGAGACTGAAAAATTTATATCCGTCACAAGTAAAAGATTAGAATATGACCCATAAACTTCTGTTATCTTTCCCGCAAGTCCTCTTTCATTTATAGCAACCATATCCTTACTTACACCATCAGATAAGCCTTTATCGAGGACCAACACATTGTTCCACTGTCCCATATTCCTCCCTATAACATGAGCAGACGTCACATACCTTCTCTCTTTTTCTTTTATCGAGAGAAGTCCTTTTAAACTTTTATTCTCTTGAATTGCTTCAAGATATTTTTGTTCCAATTGCAAAAGTCTCTCTACTTCAGTCTTCAACCTCTCATTCTCTTTTTCAATAATATAAATCTTTCTGATCGGACTATGGATGAAATCAACTACTGCGGTCTTCGCCTTATAGATTGAAGAGAAAATATTATTCAAAAACGCAAGATTAAAGTTTAATCCTTTACTACTTTGGTATGTCAAAATTACTATATTGAATAATATAAAAAGATAAAGAAAAAACCTTTTAGAAGGCATTATAGGTTTATGGCTATTCTCTTAAGAAGGTCTATCTCATCAAGCATCTTACCAACACCTCTTACAACTGCGGTAAGAGGATCTTCCGCAACGATTACAGGCAACCCCGTTTCTTCTCTTATCAATAAATCGAGACCCCTTAATAACGCACCACCACCTGCAAGAACGATTCCTTTATCTACAATGTCTGATGCTAATTCAGGAGGGGTATTTTCGAGAATTACTTTAATTGTATTTAATATTATATTTACTGGTTCTATGAGTGCTTCCCTTACCTCATCTTCGTTTATAGTTATAGTCTTTGGTATCCCAGATATAAGATCTCTTCCCTTCACCTCATATGTCTTCTTTTCATTACCTTCTATTGGATATGCAGAGCCTATATTTATCTTAATCTGTTCAGCTGTCATATCACCTATCATGAGATTATATTTCTTCTTTATGAATGACATAATCGCTTCATCCATTTTATCTCCACCTACTCTTACAGCCTTGCTGAATACAACACCATCAAGTGATATAACGGCCACATCAGTCGTTCCACCACCAATATCAACTATCATATTACCCGATGGTTCACCAACGGGTAAGCCAACTCCAATTGCTGCAGCCATGGGCTCGCCAATTAGATATACTTCCCTCGCACCTGAAACCTGTGCTGCATCTTTTACAGCACGTTGCTCCACTTGTGTTATGCCAGATGGAACACCTATAATCACACGTGGTGAGACAAAACTCCTTCTGTTATGAACCTTTGTTATAAAATATTTCAACATCTCTCCTGTAGCATCAAAATCAGCTATTACACCGTCTTTCATTGGCCTAATCGCAACAATATTAGCAGGCGTCTTGCCAAGCATCTTCTTTGCTTCAGCACCAACTGCTATAGGCTTTTTATCATCTCTTCTAATTACAACTACAGAAGGTTCATTACATACTATGCCTTTACCTTTGACATAAACAAGTGTATTTGCCGTACCGAGGTCTATAGCAAGATCATTTGAAAACATCCCTAAAACTTTATTAAAAAACATTTTTCCTCCTATCCAATGGTTTTCTTTTCAACAACTATAGTTCCAGCAATCTCATCGCCAATTCGCATCTTTTCTTCACTACCAACTAATATAATAAACTCAAATGACAAGATAATAAAAAATACTATCCAACCTATCCATCCAATCTTACAAAACAAAAGTCCAAACCCTAAAATTGAATTTCTCAAGATTGATTCCTTAAAATTACACGGCATACCAGTCTTATTTGATAAAACCTTAATATTTAAAAGTCTCTTACCAATACTACTTCCTCCAAAAAGTCCATCACCAATTAAAAAATAAACCAACCCTGCATAAAAACCACTTTTTGGTAGTATTTCCATAATCGCCGCTATAAGAATAATGTCGAGGATTTTAGAGATAGTTCTAACAAGAACTCCTGCCTTATCAAATTCCTCAGACATTCAAAATCTTAACAGATAAAAAATAACATTTTCAAGGTTAGCCGAAATCTAAGGATTCCAAAATTCCTTTGACCAATTTATATTAATATTATTTATAATATAAAAATGGGAATTTTACAATGCATAGGTAATACGCCACTCGTAAGTATAGAAAGTATTAATCCTAATCCTAAGGTTAAACTGCTTGCCAAACTCGAAGGCAACAATCCAGGAGGCTCCGTTAAAGATAGGATTGCGCTGTACATGCTTGAAGTAGCAGAAAAAGAAGGAAAGCTTACGAGAGATAAAATAATTCTTGAAGCAACATCTGGTAACACTGGGATAGGTCTTGCTATGGTTGCATCTGCAAAAAAATACCGTGTAAAGCTGATTATGCCTGCTTGCGTTAGTATCGAGAGAAGGAGGATACTTGAAGCATTCGGCGCTGAACTTATTCTTAGCCCTCCAAATGAAGGGACAGATGGTGCAATTAGACTTGCACAAAGCATCTTATCTGAAGAACCTGATAAATATTTTATGCCAAACCAATTTGACAACGAAGCTAATGTTCTTGCACACTATGAGACCACGGGAAAAGAGATTATTGAGCAAACAAATGGAACGATAACTCACTTTATAGCTGGCATGGGAACTACAGGAACAATCATGGGTGTTAGCAAGAGGCTTAAAGAATTCAATAGTAATATCAAAATTATTGGCGTTGAACCTGTTCCAAATCACAGAATACAAGGTTTAAAAAATATGAATGAATCCATTGTTCCAAAGATCTTTGACCCAAAGAGAATTGACGAACACTATTATATAAATGATGATGAAGCGTTCGATACTACAAGAATGTTAGCAATCAAAGAAGGTATATTCGTAGGCATGTCAAGTGGAGCAGCAATGCATATAGCGCTAAGGAAATCGAGCGAATTAAAAGAAGGAACTATTGTTGTCATTCTCCCTGATAGGGGGGATAGATATCTTTCTACATCTTTGTTCACATCAGTCTGCGCAAAATGTCCTCCATAATATAAAAATCCTTCATGATAAAGATTGATCGTAGGTTAATAAAAAATATTGATTTCCCTACTTTTTTAATCACCGTTATTTTATCGGTTATTGGAATAATGACAATCTATAGCGCTACAAGACCTATACTTGGTAGCAACCAACCAGACTTTTATATCAAACAGATAATATGGCTAATATTGAGTATAACAATTTTAGTCTTCTTTGTAAGTTTCGATTATATCTGGCTTGGCAGACTATCGACATTTATATACATTACTGGTGTTATTCTACTTGCGCTTGTCTTCTTAATGGGTAAAACTGGTATGGGAGCTCAGAGATGGCTTAAGATTGGGCCAATATCATTCCAACCATCTGAATTTTTCAAAATAATTTATATAATAATGCTTTCACATTTTTTAAGTCTCATTAAAGGACCTATCGATAGGAACTCATTACTAAAAATATTTTTTTATATAACCATCGTCCCGTTAATCCTCCTCATAAAACAACCTGACCTCGGAACTTCCTTGATTATTATCATAATTTTTTTCTCACTGATAATCTTGAAAGGTATTAGCAGAAGACTACTCTTTTTAATGATTATCATCGGTATCATCTCACTACCATTCTTAGGACACATATTTTGGGAAGGCTTAAAAGACTACCAGAAAGAAAGGATTATAGCCTTTGTCGACCCTGATGTTGACCCCTCGGGTATTGGTTATCAGTTGAACCAATCAAAGATAACAATAGGCTCCGGTAAATTATTAGGAAAAGGATATTTAAAAGGAACACAAGGACCATTCAGGTTCCTCCCTGAAAAACATACTGATTTTATATTCGCAGTTTTTGCAGAAGAATGGGGTTTTATAGGGAGTACTGTATTAATAATATTGTATGCATTACTAATCTTAAGAGGTCTTGATACTGCAAATAAAGCTAAAGACGACTTTGGAAGATTCCTTTCACTTGGTATATGTCTTATGTTCATAACATACACAACCATAAATATTGGGATGACCCTTGGCTTGATGCCAGTTGTGGGTATTCCGTTGCCTTTTATGAGTTACGGTGGTACTGCCTTAGTTTCGAATTTCATAGCTATAGGTATTCTCATTAATATAAGAACAAGAAGATTTGAACTATTCCACTGATTAATATACTTTTGTTATAATTTCTATTATCCCTAATTGCCATTGGCGGTGTAGCTCAGTTGGTCAGAGCATGCGGCTCATATCCGCAGCGTCCGGGGTTCAAATCCCTGCACCGCCATTTTTTCTTGCTAAAAAAGATTCGGGGTCAGGTCTTGAAATATCACTTTTTTTATTTCCCCTCTATTTAATAGCCCTGCTAACTGTAGTATAATGCACACCAATGTGTTCAGCTATCTCCTTTAAGGTGTAACCATATCGAAAAGGAATTGTACATAGTCATCATCGCCAAGATATATCCTCCCCCTTGCACTACCCCCCCTTTAATTAAGATATTCAAGTTTTTGGTTAAGTAAAGCATCTAAATCAATCACTTGCGATATTTTGAACTTATCTCTAAAATTTTTAAAAAGCTCTTTTAAATATGAAAAATCTTTAAAACTAATTCTTTTAATCTTTCGTATCGTTAAAGAGAAGGGGTATGGTCTCTTTTTCCATTTCCGAAAGAGAAGAAGATTTTTTATTTGAAAAGAAGAGACGGTGGTATAATATTTATGAAATAAAAAAGATTTTTATGAAGAGAGGAAATTTTACCTATTAAAAAATAAATTTTAAAGCCGGGGCCCAAATCCCGGCTTTTGGTTTTTTATTTAGTAGAAAAAAAGAGAAATAATAATTTATAACTTAAAATCTCAGATGGGAAAAGAATTAAATAAAACAGAAGGGAGAGAATGAATAATTTTATTACAAATAGTCAAACAAAACAGCTCAAAAAGAGAATTACTGAATTAATACAAAAATGCAAAGAAATTAAGATACTTGTTGGCTTTTTTTATTTCTCTGGTTTAAGAGAATTATATGAAGGGCTTAAAAATAATCCCGATGTAGAAATAAAGGTTCTCGTAGGTTTAAATGTTGATAACACAAATTATGGACTTATAGAATACGCTGAAAAATTCCATGGTCTCTCAGATGATGAAAAAATTAATCTTTTTTTAAATTCAATCAAAAAATCCATTAATTCACAACATTTTGATAATAAAGATTTTTATGAACAGGTTAAATTTTTTATTAACCTTATTAAGGAAAACAAATTGATAATCAAAAAGACATTTAAGCCCAATCATTCAAAATTGTATATTTTTAAATTAGACCCTTCCCAGGTGGCAAGAAATGCCCTTTTTATTACAGGAAGTAGCAATTTAACTTCGGCAGGTCTTACATGGGAGCAAGAATTCAATGTTGAGATAAGCGATTATGGTGTTGAAGAAGCAGAAGAGTATTTTGATAACCTTTGGAATGAAGCAGTAAAAATTACAGAGGATAATGTAATTAAACAGAAACTTATTGAGGTGCTTGAAAATAAAACTCTTATAAAGCAACTTACGCCTTTTGAAGCATATGTGCTTGTACTTAAAAGTTATCTTGAGACATTTATTCCAAAAGATATAAGTGATGAGGCTCTTTTATATATTATGCAAAAGAATGGTTATGTTCCATATCGGTATCAAATAGATGCAGTAAAACAAGCCCTGAATATAATAGAGAAAAATAATGGTGTTATAATTGCTGATGTAGTTGGTTTAGGGAAAACAATAGTTGCATGCCTTGTTTCGAGACAATTAAGGAAAAGAGGAATTGTCTTATGTCCACCTGGAATTCTTGGTGACGAAACCCTTGAAAGGTCTGGATGGAGATGGCATCTTGAGTCTTTTGGTCTGTATGATTGGAGAGCAGAATCTATGGGTATGCTTGGTAATGAAGAATTTGTGAATTCACTTAAAGAATTAAAAGATATAGAGGTTGTAATAGTTGATGAAGCGCATAGATTTAGGAATGAAGATACAAAATCCTATGAACAACTCAAAAATATCTGTCGTAATAAAACAGTAATTTTACTTACTGCAACTCCATTTAATAATCGTCCAGGAGATATTCTTTCTTTATTGAAATTATTTATAACACCAAAGAAATCAACCATTACATTAGAAAATAACCTTATAGATAAATTTAGGATTTTTAGGCGTGATTTTGACAGACTCGGCTATATAAAAAAGTATCATAATTCATTGGATGAGGAAAAATCTTCAAAGGCGAAATCTTATTATGAAGCTTTATTCGGGACCGAAGAGATTGACTTACGAAAAGTTACTGATCGGGCAAAATATCTCTCAAAACAGATAAGAGATGTAATAGAGCCAGTAACCATTAGAAGAAATAGGCTTGATTTACAGAAAAACCCATTATACAAAAATGAAGTTAAAGAGCTGACCAAAGTAGTTGACCCACAGGAGTGGTTTTTTGAATTATCAAAAGAGCAGTCACAATTTTACGATGAAGTTATAAATTATTTTATTTCTCCAGAAGAAGGAGGTAAATTTAAAGGAGCAATTTATAGACCTTTTGAATACAAAATTGACTTTAAAGATAAAGATATAGAAAATAATAAACTTTCCGCAGAAGACAACCGTAGATACCAGCAACAAAGAAACCTTTATGATTTTATGAGGAGACTATTAGTTAAAAGATTTGAAAGTTCCTTTGGTGCATTTAAGCAGAGTGTAAAAAACTTTAAAAATGTAACTTATCATTGTCAAAAATTTATTGAAAGAACAAATAAGTTTATATTAGACAGAAGTTTGCTTGAAAAAATATGGACATTAGATATTGAAGAAATAGAAAAAGAACTTGTTGAATACGCTCAGAAAATCACTGAAGGCGTATATCCAAAAAATCATGAGATATACGAAGTAGATAAGTTTAAATACAAAGAGCGGTTTCTCAAAGATATAGATTCTGACTTTCGTTTATTTGAGGATATTTTGAAAAAACTATTTGAGTTAAATCTTGTCAATAATGACCCTAAACTTAAATGCCTTATTAGCAAATTAAATGAATGGCTAAAAAAAGAGCCCAAAAGGAAAATAGTTATATTTTCGGAATATATTGATACCGTTAATTATTTAAAAGACCCTTTAATAAAAAAATTTAATAAGCGGGTCTTGATTATCACAGGTGACCTATCAAAAAGCAAGATAAAAGAGATAAACAGTAATTTTGATGCCTCATATCTACAAGAAGAACAAAAAGATGATTATGATATACTTCTTTGTACTGATAAAATCTCCGAAGGATTTAATCTAAATCGTGCAGGATTGGTTATAAACTATGACATACCCTGGAATCCTGTTAGGGTAATACAGAGAGTTGGTAGGATTAACCGTATAGGTAAAAAGGTCTTTGATGAAATATACATAGCAAACTTTTTCCCAACTGAAATAGGAGCAGAACTCGTAAGATCAAGAGAAATTGCTGCCCAAAAGATGTTTTTGATTCATAATGCTCTTGGTGAAGATGCAAAAATTTTTGATGTTGATGAAGAACCATCGCCATCAGATTTATATCAGAGAATTCAACAAAATCCAGACAAAATAGAAAGCGAAAGTTTTTACACAAAAGTCCTGAATGAATACGAAGATATAAAAAATAATCATCAGGAAGTAATTGAGAGAATAAAGGATTGTCCACCAAGAGTAAAGGTAGCAAAAAAGTCTGATAAAGATGAACTTATTGTATTTATTAAAAAAAGAAAACTCTATATACAGAAAATCGATTATAATAGCGAAGATAAACCTCAACCAGTTATCCTCGAAGAAGTATTAGATAGGATCCGCTGTCTGAAAGAAGAAAAATCACTTCAGTTAAGCAATAATTTCTGGGATAAATATGAAATTGTTAAAGAAATAAGAGAAGAAAGATTATCTACACCAGAGCAAAGTTTAGAACAAAAGGCATTAAACAATATCAAAACCTTACTTAATTTTGATAATGAAGAGCTAACACCGTTCAAAGATTTTTTAAGAATATTGCGTGAGGATATAATTGACTACGGTACTTTATCAGATTACACCTTACGTAGAATTGCCAATTTAAAATCTTCTAATAATGAAATCAATAAGACCGTAGAGGAATTAAAAAAATTAAAACACGAACTTGGAGAAGAATATTTATTAAAAGAAAAAGAAAGAGAGAAGGCATTATATAAAGAGATTATTATTGCGATTGAAAATCAGAAATTATGAGCAAGGAGATTTTAAAAAATATAATTGAAAATTTTTCAACTGAGAAATTTATTCATTTCTTCAGAAATAAAAATACTTCATTTAGGCCAATACAAGAAAATTTATTTAATTACAACGATGAAGATTTCACATTAGGAGAAAAAATTGGTGAGATTAAATTTCAAGATAGTAATCTTATTATTTGTTCATTCCAAGTATTAAAAGGACTTTCAGAAAGATCGGGTAAGAAAAAACAATATGTGTTAGGAAAAAGAATTTTAAAAGAGACAAATACAGATGCTGGAATTTTTATTTTTTATGACGGAGAAGGTAATTTTAGGTTTTCATTGATTTATACTGAATATTTTGGCACAAAGCGAAAGTTCAGCTATTTCAAAAGATTTACCTACTTTGTAAGTCCACGCCTTACAAACAAGACATTTCTTGAACAAATTGGTGAAAGTGAATTCTCATCTATTGAAAAAATTAAAAAAGCATTTTCTGTTGAACCGGTAACAAAACAATTCTATCAGGAGATTGCAAACTGGTATTTCTGGGCAGTAAAAAAAGTTCGTTTCCCTGATGATGCAGAAAAAGAACCTAACGGCAGGAATATAGCAGTTATCAGGCTTATTACAAGGATTATTTTTATATGGTTTATGAAGGAGCGGAATCTTATTTCCAATGAATTATTTAATGAAAATTTACTTTGCAATATTTTAAAAAATTTTACACTTGTAAATGACAACTATTACAAAGCCATTTTGCAAAACTTATTCTTTGCAACTTTAAATACAAGACAGGAAGAACGCAGATTTAGAAGTGATAAAAGAGGATATAAAGGATACAACACTGATTTTGGAAATCATAATGTTTATCGGTATGAGTATTTATTTAAAGATAGTGAAGAGGCAATCGAAAAATATTTTTTGCCCATTCCATTTTTAAATGGTGGTTTATTTGAATGCCTTGACTATAAATCAAAAAATAAAGAAGAAAGAAACTATATTGATGGTTTTACAGATTTGAAAAAATACCAACCGCAAGTTCCAAATTATTTATTTTTTGCTGAAGAAGAAATTGTTGATTTATCCGAAGACTATAATGATACAAAATATAGAAAAACTAAAGTTAAAGGCTTAATTAAAACCTTATCCCAGTACAATTTTACAATTGATGAAAACGAGCCAGATGATGTTGAAATTGCACTTGACCCTGAACTATTAGGTGAGATCTTTGAAAACTTACTTGCCTCATATAATCCAGAAACAGCAACAACAGCGAGAAAGGCAACAGGCAGTTATTACACGCCAAGAGAAATTGTTGATTATATGGTTGATGAAAGTTTGAAAGAATATTTCAAAACTCACATGCCAGAAATAGAAGAGAAAAAATTAAATAAACTTTTTACAAAAGAAGATAGCACCAATCCGTTTGATATAGAGACAACCATCAAACTTATCAATCTAATTGACGCTTTAAGGATAGTTGACCCAGCGGTAGGTAGTGGTGCCTTTCCTATGCGTATTTTAAGTAGGCTTGTTTTCTTGCTTCATAAATTAGACCCTGATAATTCACAATGGAAAAAGATTCAGATAGATGGAATTTTGAAAAGTGTAAAAGACCCAATTTTACAAAAAGAACTTATAAATCAGGTTGAAAAGAGATTTAAAGAAAAGAATCCTGACTATGGAAGAAAACTTTATCTCATTGAAAAATGTATTTATGGTGTAGATGTTCTGCAAATTGCAGTTGAAATTGCAAAATTAAGATTTTTCATCTCTCTACTTGTAGATGAAACAATTGATTTTGACAAAAAGGACGAAAACTATGGGATTGAACCATTGCCAAATCTTGACTTTAAAATAATGCAAGGGAATAGCCTTATATCTTCATTTTATGGAATATATTTTAAACAAGAGCCAGAATCAAAAAGTATGCTATTTGAGTTGGACAAAAGATACAAGCAACTAATATCAGAATTTGAAGAATTAAAAAGCCAATATCAAAATGAACCTGATGTTAGCGAAAAACAGAAATTAAGAGAGAAAATTGATAGAAAAATAGTTGAAATATTTGAAGAAAAATTAAATGAGCATTTGCCAGAAATAAAACAAATAGAAGAAAATGCTAAACAATTACCCAAAAAGGAGGATAAAGATAGATATATAAAAGAAGAGAAAGAAAAACTATTTAAAAAACTGGGCTTTGATTTAGAAAAAGCAAAAGAAGACTTAATAGCATACACTGAGGGAAGAAAAGAAAAGGACTTCTTTCTATGGGATATTTATTTCGCTGAGGTCTTTGCTGAAAAAGATGGCTTTGATATAGTGATAGGAAATCCACCGTATGTGAGGCAGGAAAAAATAAAACCCCTAAAACCTTTGCTTGAAAAACAAAAATATCAAGTTTTTACATCTACCGCAGATATTTATGTTTATTTTTATGAAAAAGGACACCAACTTTTAAAAGATGCTGGTATCCTTTCGTTCATCTCCAGCAACAAATGGATGAGAGCAAAATATGGAGAAAGTTTAAGGAGGTTTTTAAAGAATAATACAACCGTTTTGAAAATGGTAGATTTCAGCGGACATAAAGTTTTTGAACAAACAGTGGATACAAATATCATCCTGTTCAGGAAAGAAAAACCAGAAAACTGGCACACGGTCAACTTTGTGGAAATTAAAAGCGATATGCAAAATGTCGTTGAATACATAAATCAGAACTGGCAAACAATCCCGCAGGAAAAACTTTCCGATAATACTTGGACTCTAACAGATGAAAAGGTTATAGCTTTAAAAGAAAAGATAGAAAGAGTGGGAAAGCCTTTGAAAGATTGGGATGTGAGGATTTATTTTGGTATTAAGACCGGTTTTAATGAAGCTTTTATCATTGACACAGAAACAAGAAACAGGATTTTGGCTAATTGTAGGGATGAGGAGGAGAGAAAAAGGACAGAGGAAATCATCAAGCCAGTTTTGAGAGGTAGGGATATTGGAAAGTATTATTACAAATGGGCGGGTCTTTACTTAATAAAGATTGAATCAGGTTGGACAAATAAAAATCGTGGTAAAAAGAAACCTGATGAATTCTTCAAAGAGACCCTACCTTCCTTATATCAGCATTTAATATCATTTGCAGACAAAGAAGTTCAGGGTAGAAGAAAAGGGCTCTTTAATCGAGATGACCAAGGAGATTACTGGTGGGAGCTCAGAGATTGTGATTACTACCCCGAATTTGAAATGGAAAAGATTGTGTGGCAGGAGATGAGTTATAATCCTTCTTTTACCTATGATGACAAGAAATTCTTTACCAATCAGACAGCTTATATAATGACGGGGAAAAACCTTAAATACTTATTAGGAGTTTTAAATTCAAAATTGTCAGAATGGTTTATGCTTAATACTGCTTATTCTCTTTCCAAAGGAGCTCAAAGATGGATAAAACAATATGTAGAACAACTCCCCATCCCACCCCTTACTCCCCAAAATCAACCTATAGCCAACCAAATAATTACCCTTGTTGACCAAATCCTTTCAGCCAAAAATCAAAACCCGGAGGCGGACACAAGCCAGTTAGAAAGAGAAATTGACCAATTGGTTTATAAGTTGTATGATTTAACAGAGGAAGAAATAAAAATAATTGAAGGGGGATATAATGAATAAAAACGAGGTAAATACTGCTTTTGAAATATTGCTTGAAGAGATTGAAGAGGTCTTTAATATAATA
>Ga0078972_1002764_pt1 | contig 56325 bp, 29 predicted proteins | sample YelNatPaOPGAMG01_FD_67568 | JGI IMG/M metagenome (GOLD analysis project Ga0078972, IMG submission 67568) | Hot spring thermophilic microbial communities from Obsidian Pool, Yellowstone National Park, USA - OP-RAMG-01 (SPADES assembly) (version 2) | ecosystem: Environmental > Aquatic > Thermal... | reverse complement strand
TTCGGCAAATGGACGCGCTGGTATCAGGAGGATGGCGACGTCCAGATTTTCCGGCTGTTCAAGGGCGAGCAAAACGTTCGCGGCGGGACCGGCCCGGATGGTTCGCCGGGACGTGTCGAGGTTTTTTCGAAATCTATTACCGTCGCGCCCGGAACCTGGCACGAGTGGGAAGCAACCTACACGCTCATCAAGCCGGTCGGCGCGTGTATCTTCCAGTTGATGCACGAGGGCAGTCTGTGGGCCTGCCACATTGATATGACCGCCGCAGGCGAAATCCACTTTCTCCGCCGACGGCCCGTGCCCGGCTTGGAGCGGGAAATCTCTCTGGCGAAAGACATGGTGGGCAAATCCATCAGCATCAAAGTCCGGGCGAACGGCGAGGCCTATGAAGTCTTTCAGAAGGCGCCGCTTGAGAACGGTCCGTGGAAGCTGGTGACCAAGGGTACCTTCATCAAGGCGAAGGACAACAAAATCCAATTCCGCTGGGGCATGTATTGCGGCTCGAAGAAAGGCCAAAGCGTCCCCAATGATGCCATGCTCTTCGTCACAGGAGTCGCGATTCGGTGAGGAGGACAGGAATAATCGAAATGGTCGGAAAGCTCCAGTCACTGGAAACAAACGCACTTGGAAATGCCAATGATTGGAACTTACGATCAAATGATAACAGCAGGAACAACCATGAAACAGACCCTCGCGCATGTCGCCGCCTTGCTGTGCTCCCCGCTGGTAGTGCGGCACGCGGGTGGCGACGGTGACAAAGAGAAGACGATTGCGGAACCTTGGCCGCTCGGCGGTAAACGGGTGATTTACGATTTTGAAAAGCGACCATCACTGAAACAGACGGCACAAATGATACAATCCTATACATCCACCATCCTCGCTACTGCGCTGCTGTGCTCGACGCTGCACTCGCAGGCGCAAACACCCGCACCTCCACCAGACACCGCCGCGACACCGCTGGCTGTCGGAGAGCTTCAACTCGTGTTCCGGGAGGGGGTTGATCCCGCCAAACTGGACGCCCTTGTGGCCGACACCAGGAAGCGCTCAAATGAGATGCGCGCACAAGGTTTGAAGGAGGCACTGGCGAAGGATCCTGCCAAGGCCTCAATACCATTTAACTATGATTGTATCATCGCAGCGCTGTATAAAGGGGAACGAGCCAAAGAGGCAAACGCCTGGATAAGAAACTATCAGAAGAAATTGGACGAACGCGGAGTCAGTCTCTTGGCGATGTTTGGGCATGACGGCAAATACCCGGGACGCTTGGAGGCGGATGTCGAGGTCAAACTCAAGGTGGAGGCGTGGGAATTCACTTCCAACTTTCTTGATCCCGAGGGGCCATACCAAGTTGGACAGTCCAAATATCTTCAAACCAAGTGGAATATCTTCCCGCTCACGTGGGCGCACCAGTGGGGCACGGAGAATCAGGATATCAGATACAGACCCTACGTCTATTTGGCGCTGGCCGCCCTGCGCAAAGACCCCGCGTATGCCGGGAAGAGTGTCGGCGGCAAGACCGTGGAGGAATGGTTTGGCCTCATGCGTGACTGCATGAATGACTATCTGAAGAATCGCGTCCTCAATGGGTTGTGGATCGAACCCGGTAGTCACTATGCCCATATCAATTTCGACGTGATGATTGATCTCTATGAGCTGGCACCCGATCCAGAGGTGCGCCAACGCGCCAAGATGTTCCTCGATCTGGCGCTGATCGAAGATGAGCAGATCAGCGTCAATGGGCTGCGCGGCGGTGCCAGGAGCCGGACGGGTCCGCTGGCTCCTGACACCAGCAAGTTCAAGAACCTGGTTTTTGGCGATGATACGCTGGTTGCAGGACCGCCGGTCGGGCCGGGCTTCCTCCTGAGCGATTATCAGGCCCCGGCGGTCGCCATCGTGTTGCGAAATGCCAAAGGCGCGATCAAACCGTATCGCATCTACAACCGGGTTCCTGGTGAAAACCAGCCCCCCGCACCGAATTTCCTCCACAATTCGCATCTGATTTCCTACGCCTACCGGACGACGGGGTACCTGATGGGGACCGCGCTTCGGGATCCCAATCTGGTCTATCACCCCACCTCTGACCAACAGCGCACCAGCAGCGTGATTTTCCAGAGCAACGAGGCCGTTTTTCCGAACCCCAAGGTAATTCCCCACAAGTCGGGCAGTGGACGCCCCGGCAGGGAGTGTTGGAGCGTTCAGCACGACAGCACGATGGTGGTGCAGAAACTCCTCAAATCCCGATTTGTTGATCGCATGGAAGCGTGCTTCACTGCGAACCTGAAAATCACGGAACTCGAGGGTTGGATTTTCGCCGAGGCCGGGAGCGGCTATGCAGCGGTGCGGTTCGTGGATCCCCGGGAGCCTTCAGGAGCGGGGAAATATAGCTGGAGTGAAATCCCGCCGCACTGGACTCAAAAGGACAAGCCTGCGACCAAAGTCGCCTCACCGGAGCGGGATTTCCTGCCCATCATCATTCAGACAGGCGACCCAGCGCAATTCGGGTCGTTTGAGAAATTCCAAAAGGCGGTTCTTACCAGCAGGATCACGATCAACGCCAAGGCCTCCGAGTTTGAATACCAGATGGCGGGCGGCCCGGTGATCACATGGAATTACAACCAGGACGCCAAACCGCTCGTGCTGCCACGAGTGGATGGAAAGACCCCGGACCTCCAGCCGACAATGCTTTTTGACAGCCCGTTCCTAAAGGCACGGTGGGATGACCCGAAGATCTACGCCGGTGCCGGGCCGTTCCGGGCTGTCTATGACATGGAGAAATGCACCGTCACCGAGTCAGGCAGCCAGAAATAATTTGCCAATGCACATTCACAAAATAGTGAAAAACTATGAGAACAACAAATAAACTTTGGGCCGGACTGGCTTCAATCTTCGTATCGGCGAGCCTGCTGACAGGAGCCGGCATCGGTCGGGCTGCCGAGCGTGGTTCGGTCCCGTCGGAACGTCCGGCTGCCTCCACAGGCCCGGTTGATGAACCGTTCTCGCTCGCTAGTCAAACCTACACAACCCGCAAACTTTTCACCACGGCTTCCATCCGTAGGAACGCCAATCGCTGCAGGATTGCGGTTTATAAGGGGAATGTTTATACGGTTTACGCGCGACAGGGTGACGAAAGAATGATGGTCGCCAAAATTCCCCTCGATGGTTCGGCGGCGGCGATCCAGCCGCTGGTCGCCGGCGCCAATCCAGAAACGAGAGGCTACAAGCTATCCGGAGATAATCATCAGGTTTGGGACATTGCTGTTGATCGTGCCGGTTACATCCATGTGACTGGCGACAACCGCACTCGTAAGGATATGGGCTATTGGCGTTCCAACAAGCCCGAGGATATCTCCTCTTTTACTCAATTCGAGTGGGAGGACAAGCCCCCCGCACCCCGCTGAGATGTCCCGTTTCCGAGCACACCACGTTCCCGCATTTCTGGAAAGATCGTAAGGGCCAATTGTTCTGGAGTGCGCAGCAGTCTTCTTCATTCCTTCCATTGTGTTCTTACGACGAAACCACGAAACTATGGACTCCGCTTGGCGGCCCCAAGCCCATCAAGGGAGGAGAAATTTGTTTTGCATGGACACCTGCCCGGGCATACAGCGGTTCTACCAAAAAAGGTGGATTCGCGGGATCCGCTTTCTATCCGTGCTGGGACAGCAACAACCGCATGCACATCTCGATCGGGATGCTCGACAAAGACACTTTCGGCCCTCATCCCGCTGCCAATGGGACCCACATTCTCTACGTTTACTCCGATGACGGCGGCAAGACGGTGTATCGGACGGATGGGACACCCGTTCAATTTCCGATCCGTGCCAGTTCGGGACCCAAGGCCAATCAAGGGGAAATCATCATCGAGGAGATGCAGGACCCTAAGTATAATTGGCTCAATCGTCACGGGACGATTAGCTTGGACAAGGCCGATCGGCCTATGATTTCGGTGAAGAGTTATTCGACTGGCAATCACCACTTTCGTCTGGAAAACGGGCGTTGGGTTGACCACCGCGATTTTGCTTTCGCTGGGGCGGCAATCGATCCCAGTGGCGTGCAGATCACCGGAAAAGACGATGGGAATGGGTTTAAGCGTTTCTGGAATCCTAACAGTCGTAACATGGCCACGATCCCGACACCGGCCGACGTGCATGGATTTGATGCAGATCACTATCGCGATACGGGCGAACTGGTTTGGACCTCTCTGAATGGCTCCGCCACCGATGCCACCTTCACTATCTACCTCACGGTATTTGATCGCGTTTCCAAAGTGATCGCCGTTGACTTCGAGCCAGCCAAGTCCTCGCACGGAACGAAGTCCGGAGACGTTGCCGACGGTTTTTGTTTTTATACGGGTCTGAGCAGTGGAGTCTGGAACACCGTGACCGGACCGATAGACACGCGGAGCACATCCGCGACTTCTCAAGCCCTTGTGCCCATGGATGGCTCCGCGACAACGAATCCTGTCAAAGTCACCATTGGAGGGGAGCGCGGCGAGTCGTTTTCATTTGGCAATTGGACCACCGTGCCAGATGCGTTGAGAGGCGACGGCATCCAATTGGATACCACAACCGGCACCTCGGCTAGCATCACGGTCAGCGGCCTGATTCCGGGCAACCGATATGACTTGGTGCTGTTTGGATCGGACCCTGCTTATCCTGCCAAAGTCACCTTCAACGGGGTCACAAGATTGACCGATGGGGTATTCAAAGATGTGCCCGCCGATGCGAATGGCAACATCCGCGGGTCCGTTGCCCGCCAGGGCACAATGGCCCGTTTAGCGGGTCTTCAGATTCAAGGGATCTTCAAGGAACTCATCACTCGATGAATCACAGTGATCTATGTCAGTCCCGCTCTCGTGTATGACGACCCGTTTATGAAATCGAAATTCGGGGACCCGAAGATCTACGCCGGTGCCGGCCCGTTCCGGGCGGTGTATGACGTGGAACAATGTACCGTCACAGAGTCGAGGAAGTGAAGCCAACAGAAGCAAGAAAAGAAGGCAAAACAATGACACCAACCAATGCAGGAGTCGCCATGACTGAACCCAAACTCTCAACAAGATTTCGTAGAATCGTTACCGTAGGTTTTCTTATCTTCTCTGCCTGTTTGTTACTCGTCAGTCAGGCCATTGCGTCCCCGTCCACACGGCGCGCGGTCGAGTATCCGCCACAAATGAACGGTGCGCGCGTCGAGACGTACAAGACTGTCGGCAAAACGAAGCTCAACCTCTACATCTTCGCACCAACAGCGGCGTCCAATGCGCCGGCGATTGTCTTTTTTTCGGTGGTGGCTGGCGCACCGGATCGCCGCAGCAGTTCGAGAAACAATGCCGGTATCTAGCCGGACGCGGCATGGTGGCGATCACGGCGGATTACCGGGTCTGGACACGGCAACACGTCAAGCCGGTCCAGTGCGTCGCGGATGCGCGTTCGGCGATTCGCTGGGTCCGTACCAACGCGGCCAAGCTCGGCGTTGACCCCAACCGGATTGCGGCGGGCGGCGGTTCTGCGGGAGGGCACCTGGCGGCGTGTACGGCATTCATCACCGAGTTCGATGAGCCGACGGAAGACAAAACCGTCAGCGCGACGCCCCACGCGTTAGTGCTGTTCAATCCAGATCTTGTGCTGGCGCCGATGGAGGGCTACAATGTTGGAGACATAGGCAAGAGGGCCACCGAGAAACACTATGGCACCAAGCCGGAGAACATCTCCCCAGCGCACCATATTTACAAAGGCGCCCCGCCCACCATCATCTTCCATGGCAAGGCAGACACGACGGTGCCATATATGACAACTGAAGCGTTCGCTGCGGAAATGATCAAAGCGGGGAACCGCTGTGAGTTGGTCGGTTTTGACGGCGAAAGCCACGGTTTCTTCAACCGTGAACCGTTCCTCACACAAACCCTGAAGGCGGTTGACCAATTTCTCGTTACGCTCGGCTGGCTCAAGTCTCTGCCAACCGGAATCAACAAATAAAGGAACGAAATGAACAGGAAACACATCCTCACCCTCCTCACCTCCGTGCTGCTGGCGTTGTGTGCCGGAAATGTTCCGGCCGCGCCGCAAGCCGGTAACCGGATTCACGACGCCGAGATGGCCGGGTACCTTTTTGTGCCGGCGGAGCGGGTGCCGGAAGAGTTCAACGGCGGTTTCTCGCTTTATGCGGCGGCTTGGCCGCTCGTCGCCATCTACCCCGGACATCGCTTTCAAACCGGGTTGTGCGGCACGTGGATGCATCCACAGTGGGAACCGGACAAGAAACCCGCCGAGAAATGCTACACCGACATCGAAGGCGGCCTCGGTTGGTGGCGCGACACGCATTTTCCAACCATCACGCCGAAATTCATTATGGGCGGCGTGGCGCCGAACTTCCGGTGGATCGCCAACGGCCCCGGCTACGGCGCAGGCTCGTGGGAAAAACCGCGCGGCCAGTATGGTGTCGCGCAACTCAGCCCGTGGCTGTTGTTCCCACTCGACGGCCTGAACCTGAAACAGGGCACGTGCGGTGAACTCTTCGGTTACGGCTATCTCCCGTTGCCGCTCACCAATCCGAAAACCACCACGGCCGGCAAGAACGTACCGACCGGCAACCATTGTTGGACACTGTTCCTCAACACAGCCAACTTCAAAGGCCCGGTAGCCTTCTTCACGCCGTTTTTCTGGTCGCAGGCGACCATCGAGAACCCGGAATGGGCCGGGTTGATGTTGGATTCGCGTCCTGCCGGGCCGAACAAAGCGATCCAGATGGAAACGCAACACATACCGGCCATCATCTGCACGAGCGCAACCGGTCAGGTGTACGCCCGCCTCTCGCCGACTTCATTTCCCGTCGGCCCTGATGGCTACTCGGTCTTGATTCACCGTCTGACCGCCTACAAAAAAGCGGCGCTTTGGGACGACGTGAAACGCTGGTTCGACGGCGGCGCTCCAGCTACCGGCCAGATCAAGGCCGACGCGTCCGTCGTGCACACGTTCCGGCAGGGTGGCGGTTCCAATTGGAGCATCTATCCACCCCGAACGCCGCGCGAGGAGAAAGCACCCCTTGCGTGGAAATCCTTTGCCACATCCTTCACACCGAATCCCGTCACGTTCGGTTATCGTTGGAACGAACAACTCACCCGCAAAAGCGGTTCACTCGTCACCCTGCCTGAGTACTACCGGCTCGACACAACCGGCAAGAAACCCCAGTGGACCGTCGTCTCGCCGAAGGACGTACCGCCGGAACTCGGCCTGACGCAATACCGGTTCGAAACCCCGAAAGAAAAACCGCAGGAACCTCGCACGACGCCGGACGACCCGACAAGTTGCTGGAAAAAACCCGGTCCCGTGGCTGGGCCGTTTCGGGCGCGTCTCGGCGACGGCAGCGTGGTGACGTATTACTGGTATCGGTTTGCGGATCAGCCCGCGATGCTCAACGCCGATCTCACCCCAGAGGAGCGCGAAGTCGTGCAGAAGCGCGTGGAATTGCTTCATCGCGCCTGGACCAAGGACCGCAACTACCTGCCTCCGCCCGATGTCGGCACGCTCGCGCATTTGGACCCGGCCTTGATTGTCACGCCGCCGCCCGGTCTGGAGGTTGGCTATGTCCCCATTGCGACTCGTCAGGAGTTGGACGTTTCGCGTTGAAGAAAAACTCCGCCGTTCGTCGAATAGAACATGAACGTTGTACAATCGAAGACCGGGGAAAGCTTTCCTCTCGAACCGGGGGAGGTGGAAAGGCACCAACAAACCCGGATGTTGCAATGGGAGTTCTTGAAAAAACTGAAAATCGCCGGTTACATTGACAGAACGCGACCGTTTCGTATTGGCTGCGTGCTGTTGTTACTAATGGTTCTGGCGAGCGCAACGACCGTAGCCAGCGCTTCTGTTGATTCGCAGGAGGATTCGATCTCGCTTGATGGTACTTGGCGGTTCCGTCTTGATCCTGAGAATGTTGGTGTCGAGAAGAAATGGTTCGCCGAAAAGCTGGACGATTCGGTGATCCTGCCCGGCACGACCGATACCAACCGGAAAGGGATTTTCAAGGATGAACGAGCCATTGATCGGCTTTCGCGGGTCTGGTACTGGAAAGGAGCGGCCTGGTATCAGCGCGACGTAGTTATCCCCGAATCGTGGAAGGGGAAGCGGATTGTTCTGCGACTGGAACGGAGCAAAACGACGAGAGTCTGGGTGGATGAACGGGATTGCGGGGCGGAAGATACCCTCAGTGCTCCGCAGATTTTCGACCTGACCGGCGCGTTGACGCCGGGCCGTCATGTGATCACCGTTTTGGTGGACAACGCCAAATTGCCTCCTGTCGGCGCGGCTCACGCCGTGGATGAGCGGACCCAGTCGAATTGGAATGGCATCATTGGTCGGTTGGAATTGCGCGCCACCGATCCGGTCTGGATCGAGGACGCACAGGTTTATCCCGATGCGGCTCGGAAGCAGGTCCGCGTGCGGGTGGTGATGGGCAACATCACCCGACAACCAGCCACTGTCAATCTTTCCGTCAATTGCCGCAGCGACAATGTCACCGCGGCGGCAGAGTTTCCTGCGCAATCGGTTGAAGCACGGGTTACAGACGCGCGCAGCGTGGTCGAGTTACTCTACCGGCCGGGCGAGACGGTGCCACTGTGGGACGAGTTCCAGCCCTCTCTGCTGCGGCTGGAATTGCGATTGGCGGCCAACGCCGGCGGGCGATCTTTTGCCGACCGACGGGTGGTCCGCTTTGGGATGCGCGATTTCAAGCGGGATGGGCAACGTCTCAGAATCAATGGCCGGACGGTTTTCCTGCGCGGTCGTGTGGATTGCGCCAATTATCCGTTGACCGGATATCCGCCGATGGACAAAGACGGCTGGCGGCGGGTGCTTGGCATTCTCAAGGAATGGGGATTGAATCATGTTCGGTTTCATTCGTGGTGCCCGCCCGAAGCGGCGTTTGCGGTGGCCGATGAACTGGGCATGTATTTTCAGGTTGAACTGCCGAACAAACGCAGCGCGTTCAAGGCGCCGGAAAACACGGAGGCACGCCAGCGAAACATTGACTATCTTGACGTGCCCGGCTCCGACCCCAACGCCTCGCTCTACGACTACGCGCTGCGCGAGGGTGAATTGATTTTCCGACATTTCGGCAATCACCCCTCCTTTGTCATGTTTACGCTCGGTAACGAACTTGGCCGAAACCCGGCGATGTATGAACTGGTCGCCAGATTCCGCCAGTGGGATCCGCGCCACCTCTTTGCGCAAGGCTCCAACAACATGCACTGGGCACCCAGCCTCGCCGAAGGAGACGATTTTTGGATCACGCACAAGACGGGAAAAAACCGGCCCGTGCGCGGCGCGTACTTCATCGCCGACTTTTCCGGTGGTCACATTGACAGCCGGCCGCCATCCACATTGGTTGATTATCGTGATTCGATCAAAGACGTGCCCGTGCCGGTCATCAGCCACGAAATCGCCGAGTTTCAAGTGGCCCCGGACTTTCGCGAAATCCCCCAATACACCGGCGTGCTCAAGGCGCGGAACCTGGAAATTTTCCAGCAACGATTGAAGGAGGCGAACATGTTGGATCTTTCCCACGATTTCATGCGCGCCTCCGGAGCGTTGGCCGCCATCTGCCAGCGCGAGGACATTGAGGCTGCCTTGCGCACGCCCGGCCTCGCGGGCTTTCAATGGCTCGACATCCAGGATTTCCCCGGACAGGGAACCGCGTTGGTGGGGATGCTGAACGTGTTCATGGAATCAAAGGGTATCGCCACGCCCGAACAATGGCGGCGCTTCTGCTGCGAAACCGTGCCGCTGCTTTTGATGGAAAAATATACGTGGACCACCGACGAAACCTTCAGCGGCGAGATCAAAATCGCCCACTATGGTGCCGCCGATATTCCGAATGCCCGGCTGCGCTGGAGCCTCGGCGAACCCGAATCTCCCGCAATGGCTTCCGGCACCCTGGGGCCGATCACAATCAAACAGGGTGAGGTGTTTCCCGTCGGACGACTGCGCGTTCCGCTGGCCTCCGTTCCGGCGCCGAAAAAGTTGATCGTCACGCTGGCCATTGAGGGAACAACGTACCTCAACCAATACAACCTCTGGGTCTATCCGCCGACCGTTGACACCCGCTCACCCGCCAACGTCCTCGTCGCCGACCGTCTTCATGCCACAGCGCAACAACATCTGCACGGCGGCGGCAAGGTCCTGTTGTTTCCCCGTCACGACGAACTCAGGCACAGCGTGAAAGGCGCATTCGTCACCGACTTCTGGAGCTGGCCAATGTTCGCAAAAGCCGCCCTTGCGCGACACATCGAGCCGCCGCCGGGCACGCAGGGGTTCCTCTGCGATCCGAAACACCCCGCGCTGGCCGAGTTCCCCACGGAGTTTCACAGCAACTGGCAGTGGTGGCGCATCGTGAAAAACTCCCGCCCCGTCATTCTCGACGATACCCCGGCGGACTATCGCCCCATTGTCCATGTCATTGATAACTTCGCTCGCAATCACAAACTGGGGCTGCTTTTCGAAACCAGAGTCGGTCCGGGCCGATTGCTCGTTTGTACCAGCGATCTGCCGTCGCTTCAGTCTCATCCCGAAGCGCGGCAACTGATGCGCAGCCTCTTGCGTTATGTTGATTCCTCGTCCTTCGCCCCAACACACGAATTGGACGGTACACTGCTAAAAAAACTGCTTCCAAGTTCGCCTCCATGAACCGCCGCCAATTTCTCAAAACCACCGGCGCCGCCCTCGCGCTGTCGTCCCGGTTCGGGAAACTGCTTCAGGCCGCCGAATTCAAAAGCGTGGACATCCGCGATTTTTTTGACTCGGACAACGCCGCGGTTCTGGCGCTCACCCAACGCGTCTTCGACAAGTGCATTCTGGACAAACTGCGTCCGCCAATCACCCCCTTGCGGCACACCTGGGTTCAACCCGGCGGTCCGTACTACCAGGGTCAATGGATTTGGGACACCATGTTCGTCGTGGACCTGCTGAGCCTCTTGCCGGGCCAGAAACAGATCATCCGCGACATCTTCCAGAACTACTGGGATTTCCAGGACCGTTGGAACAAGAAAATGCCCGACTACGCCCACGACATGATCACCGTCGCCATCAAAACCGCTCCGCAAGCAGAACGCCAGTTCTCGCAAATCCCCATTTTGGCCTGGGGTGTGGAGCGGGTCTATCAGCGCAATCACGATAAGGAATTGCTCGCGCAATCCCTCGATCGCCTCGAACGATTCCACGACTGGTTCTGGCGCGAACGCGACCTGCACGACAACGGACTGATCACCCTCGGCGCTTACAGCGGCGTACTCCAACACGCCAGGTGGGAAACATTCGATTACGAATGCAACCTCGACACCATGCGAATGACCGTTCACCCCCGACGCCAGGGACCCAACGAAGGTCCCTGGTACGGCGACATCTGTGTGCCCGGCAACACCGCCTACCTGATTCTCGCCGAACGCAGCCTGACCCGCCTGGCGGAAATCACCGGCAACAAACCCATGGCGCAACGCCGTGCCAAACGAATCGAAAAAGCCGTCCAAGCCATGCGCGACCACATGTGGGACGACGCTGCCGGAACATTTCTGGCCGTTCACCGCGACTCACTCAAAAAAATTCCGGTCGCAACCATCGGCAGTTGGATTCCCCTCGTCGCCGCTGTCCCCACGGAAACAATGGCCAAGCGCATGGCCGAAGTCCTGTCGTCACCTGCCTGGCAAACGCCGCTCCCCGTGCCCACGGTGGATCGAACCGACAAACGATGGAAATCCAACGGCTTTTGGCGCGGCGATGTCTGGCCCTCCACCAACTACCAAATCGCCAGCGGCTTGGCCGCTTACGGCCACCACGACCTCGCCGCCGACATCGCCGACAAAACCATCGCCAACGCCATCAAACACGGCATCAGCGAACATTACGATTCCCTCACCGGCCAAGCGCTGGGAGTCCCCGATTACTGCATGAGCTGCACCTTGGTCACCATGATGCTCGACGGGCTTGCGAAACAACACCGCTTGATGCTGCGCCATACCCCGAAAGCATTTGACGACTGACAAAACACAGGAAAACCATTAACAACGACAAAGAGCCCGGCAACGAAAGCAAAAACACCACAATGAAACGTACCCCAACCCCAAAACTCTCTTGCCTACTGGCTGCGACCGCCATCGCCATCGGACTCACGACCGCCACCGCCGCAGAAAAAACGCCCGCCCCGTCTCCAAAGGTTAAGGTGTTCATCTTACTCGGTCAGTCCAACATGGTGGGCTTGGGCAAAATTACCGGCGGCGAAAAATCCCTCGAACACGCCGTCAAAGTGAAAAAGAAATACCCCTATCTGTTGGATGAAACGGGCAACTGGGCCGAACGCAAGGACGTTCGCTACGTTCGCGTCATGTCCGGCCGCGGCGGCGGCATGCAGCAGTTCAACAACGAGTGGATGACCGTCAAAACCTGCAAAACCATCGGCCCCGAATTCGGCATCGTGCACGTGGTGGGCGACGCGATTGAGGCGCCGGTGATGATCCTCAAAAGTTGTATCGGCAACCGCAGCCTCGGTTGGGACCTGTTGCCGCCGGGCAGCGAACGCTACCTGGCGGAAGTCACGGAACGCAACGGGCAGAAAGTCACAAAGGTTTTTGCCGGTTACAAGGACAGACCAGATTCGTGGGACCTGGACCCGTCCAAGGGCACGGCAACCGAACCGCCGCCCTGGCTTGACAAGAAGACCGGCAAACCCATTGATTGGTACGCCGGCAAACAATACGACGACGATGTTGCCCATGCCAAAAAAGTGCTTGCCGAGTTCGACAAATACTACCCCGGCGCGACCGGCTACGAAATCGCCGGGTTCTTCTTCTGGCAGGGCGAAAAAGACTGCGGCAACCCCGTGCACGCCGCCAAATATGAAGAGAACCTCGTCCGGTTCATCAAACAGTTGCGCAACGATTTCAACGCGCCCAACGCGAAATTCGTCCTCGCCACCCTCGGCGAAACCGCCAAGGGCAGTGGCGGCAACGGCGGCAAAATCCTGGAGGCCCAGTTCGCCGTGGACGGCAACAGCGGCAAGCATCCAGAATTCAAAGGCAATGTTGCCACTGTTTATACGCATCCCATGGCCCAGGGCGGCAGCGGCAACAGCCACTACGGCGGCAACGCGGAAGTCTATATGGATGTCGGCGAAGCAATGGGCAAAGCCATGATCGAGTTACTGAAAAATGAAAAATAACGAAATCCCCATGAATCGCTTCCTCCTGGTCACTGTCACTGTGGTTTGTGTCGCGCTCATCCCCGGCAACATAACCGCCGCCCCCAAAACCGACAGTGTGACGTTGACGCCCGCGGGCGAAAAACTCCAAGCCCGCTATGCCGCCATGTTGTCGAATTTGCAGGCGGAAATTCAAAAGGTCCTGCCTCCCATGGATGAACGCAAAAAAGCCGCTTTTCAAGAGGCACGGGAAATGGTCAAAAAAGCCACCGCCGACGCAAATGCGGCAAAACGTTCCCTGGAGAAGCTCCAGAGCGCCAAAGCACTGGTCGAACACGCGAAAAACAAGTGGATCGCCGGTGCCGAGAAGGGGATCGCCGCCGCGCAGGCAGCTCTGAAAAACGCGACCACAAACGCCGAACGTGTCGCGGCGCAAAAAGAACTGGCCAAATGGCAGGCGAACAAGGAAGACGGCATCAAAGCCCTCAAAGAACGCCAGGAAGCCTGGGAAAAACTGAAAAACGACGAGCCGAAATTGATACTGGCCGATCAAAACGCACAGGCCACACTTGCCCGAGCGCAAACCAACGAGTTCAATGCCGCCCAAGCCCTCTTGGCTGAGCTGGAACCATTCCTCTCCAACGACAAGCTCGACACGGCCCTCGTCAAATGTGTTGTGTTGACCGAGGCAACGCCGCGCGGTCTGGCCGAGTTCGCCCAACAGGGCAGGGAACAGGAATCGCTGGTGGAACAACTCCTTGCCGACTCCGCCCTGATGAAACAGATGCTCGAAGCCGGGGGCGCCAAAGCCGGCAAGTACGGGCCGGCAATGCAAATCTACACCGCCATCCAAAAGAACACTCCGCATGCCAAAAACGGCATCCTGCAACGCCTGGCGCTGGGAACAAGCCTCGAACACGCCGTCCCGATTGCACAACGAAACCGCGCCGACCAGCCCGGTGCGGCGCCTGTCGTGGACCCCGTGAAACGATACCTGCACTACGAAAAAGCCTACTTCGACGGCGAACTGGACCCGGCCTTCCCCAATATGACCGCTTGGGAATGCCGATACATCACCAACGCCGACGCTCCGGATCACGTGCTGGCATGGGGACGCCAAATGCTTCGCAACTACCGTCCCGATCACGTTCGTAACCCCGACTACGGCTGGCGCTATTCGGGAATCGTCCGAACCGATGTCGCCTACCGACATTCCCACGAGTACAAAGACACCGACTCGTTGGAGTTCTACCAAAACGTGCTCAAAAACGGTGGCCTCTGCGGACGTCGTGCGTTTTTCGGGCGGTTCATCGTTCGAGCATTCGGCCTTCCGGTTTGGGGCGTTACTCAGAAAGCCCACGCCGCGCTCGGTCGCTGGACGCCGTCGGGCTGGGTGGTCAACCTCGGCGCCAACTGGCAACACAGTTGGTTTGAAGGACGATCGGGATCGGATTTCCTATTGGAAACACAAGCTCGAAAATCTCCGCAGGATTACCAGAAGGTCCTGCGCGCCCAATGGATCGGCGTCGCCCTCGGCGAGCAAAAATACGACAGCATGAAAGACAATACCGGTGGCCTGTGGAATATGTTGGCCCTCTTCCAAAAAAAGGCCATCGTCGCTGCGACCAAACCATCTCATCTCGACGCGCTTGGCCAGGAGCTTGCCGAGGCCAACGAATCAGAGGCCACCAAGACCACGGCCATCGTGAAAGCTACTGTGACGGACGCCGACAAAACGATTCGCATTGCCTCGAACGGCGTCATCACCATCCCCGCGGCGGCCTGCGCCGGTTCCGTGCAACTGATGAAAAGTTTCCCGGACGGGCTTCAGGCAGTTTGCGGCGGAACATTCACCTGCGACATCGAGACACCGCATCCCGGTAGGTATGCGCTTACGGCGCGCGTGGTCAACGTCCACGACGAGGAGCAGATCCAACTGACCCTAAACGATTCCAAAACCTCCATTGTCGTGGTTATCCCGTTCACATGCGGCCAATGGGAACAAACCAAACCGGCAGAAATCACGTTAGCGCGGGGCAAGAACACGCTTCACTTCGCCAAACCGACACACGGTTTTGCCCTCAAAGATATCACCCTAACGCCTCTTGCCATAGAGACGAAATAAACATCACTCTGTCGTGTTCCTCGTGGAGAATCGTGAAAGCGCAAGAAATCCAAAACAAACGAGGGTTACAGTTTATGCCAGCCACAGATGCCAGGCAGGAATGAGATGCGCGGTCCATTCCGAACAATAAACGGTGCAAGTTCAGTAGAACACTGGCAACAGGTGTAATCCGTAGTGATAGTTCAAGGTGGGAGCAGCTTCCGGGTTGCCCAATTTCATGTGGCGGGTAGGATGTCGGAGACACTTCCGTTGGTGAACAAGCTGGAAGCATGTCCTACAAGATAGCACTCTGCCCACCTCGTTTGATCACACCTGCTGACAACTCATTTTTCCGCCGCTATCGAAATGGAATGGGGCGGGGGAATGGTTACCGCTACCGCAATGGTTTGCGGCGTGGTTTCCCGATAGGCGGTGGTTTGGGCGAGCGCGTTGGCCAGAAGAGTCCGATCCAAGACGCGACTGAGAACAGCCAGGTGACGCAACTCTTTTCCAGATCGCAATCCGAGTTTGCGTTTGATGCGATCACAATACGTTTCAATGGTTTTCGGGCTTAACTGCATTGCTGCAGCGGTTTTCCGAATGCTTTTGCCGTCACCAATGTGCCGTAACACTTCACATTCTCTCTGGCTGAGAGTTTGCAACGGCCACGAAGACGTTTCCACGGCACCTGCCTCGGCGTCAGAAGCTTCTGGCCGGGGATGATATTTTCTGAATCCGTGCTGACTGGTGCAGGATCACCGGTTGTTCTGGATGTTTTCATCGGTCACAGCCCCTGACGCAGCAACAACAACACTCCAACGGTCACGGTTGCCAGTACCAGCAATCCCGCAATCAGAAATCGTTGTTCCCACAGGAACTCATGTCGTGGACGAAGTTCCCATGTTTGGGATGGCAACGGAGGATACCACTCCTCGCGATTTTCGAATGAGTCAAACCGCTTCATAACGGGTACTATTACTAGAAGAAACCCCTGTTTTCGTAAATCAGGGTATCCCTGATTTCTTTGTAGGGAGTTTTCTGAATGTTGCCTGACAGGCGTTCGCGCCGAATTACTGCGGCGTAACAAGCGATTCACGAATGAAAGCGGTTTGAATGTCCTGTTGAATCCGCTCCAGCACCTGGGGCGAATGGAGAGCGATTCCGTATTGAAACGACGGCAAGTTCTTGTGGAGGGTTTTCTTTCCCGACGCCCACTGTTGCAACCACTGAGGAGACAGCCGAGCCTGTTGTACCCATTGCGCACCGGCAAAACCGGCGGCAAGATCATCCAGATCAAACGGCTTGCCGTGGGATTGGTCAAGTTGTTCTTTGATGACGGCAGCCGCTCGACCGAGGCCGGCCAACTCCGCCGCGGCAGCGTAGATAAAATGCAGGGCAAGATCGCTGCGGCCCTGCAGGGAGGGATGACCGCCGTTTTGCGTCCATGCCAGCAGCCCCATCACGACAGCATGCGCGTCATTGGTTTCGCGGCAGGCCGACTGGAAAACAACCGCGAAATCCGTATTGGTGACTGCCGCGCAGCGGGCGGCGACTCGTTGCGCGGCGGGACTGGGAGACACGGCGGTTGGTTTTGGCCAATCGAGAGCGGCCCACTGTTGGGGTGTCATTGTTTTCTGCCATGCGTTGTCCAGCGCGGCGACCTTGTTGGAGTATCCGAATTCCATGAGCATTAGACACATTAGTTGCCACATCTGTTCGTCGTGGCGACGCTCTCGTTCCAGCTCGGATGCCGAGCGGGTTTCCAATGCCTGCGGAGAGGAGGGAGCGCCAACTCCCATCATGATTACGGCAACAGTCAAAGCCAAAATCGTCTTCATGTTGTATCCCCTTTTTTCGCCTTGCAGCCGTGTCGGTGAAATCAAACCGGTTGCCTCGACGAGGCTGATTCTTGTGAAAGAGGCTATGAGAAAGAACGTGTTGTTGTAAATCGGGTATCACCCGATTGTGTTGTGGGTGATCCCCTTAGGTTTGCCCGACGGGCAGTTTGAGGCGCTCGGTGAACGATGCCAACGGTGCGTTATTGTGCCAGGATCATTTCGGCGCCGCCGGGAAGGATTTCGGTGACGGATCGAACCCGCTCGGTATCCGACATCAGGATGTGATAGGTGCGGTCACCATGGCGGTAGATCCAGAGCGTGCCCTGTCGGGCCTGCGGTTCGCCGACAAGCCGTTTTACATCCTCACCGCGCTGTCCCACTTGAATGGCGCGGAAGACGTCGCGTCCCGGTCCGGTCGGCGAGGCGGACGGCTCGATGGGTTTATCGCTCTTGATCATCGGGATGGGTTTGCCGTGGCCGCCGATGCGGATTTCGCCGAGGTCGGCTTTCTCGTGTGGCTTGTCGAGTCGGAGCGTGAGCACTTGTTTCTTCTGGTTCGGCCGACCGAAATCGGTGAATACGGTTGCGGTGATTGTGCAGGGGCCGATAACGGTTTGTTGTCGGGAGCCGTAGTAGTGTGCAAAGATTTTGTAGGGGCCGGGTATCGCGCGGCGGACCAAGTACTCTTCGGGGCCGTAACCCTGGGTGAAATCCTTCGAGACAAGGCCGCCGATGGTGGTGCGGTTGTGGTTGTAGGCGGCTTCCTCGCCGCTCGGTTCGACGACGTGCAGGTCAACGTCAGTGAGATCGGCATCCCACGACATCACGATGCGGACGTCCACGTCGAGATTTTTCACAAGCCGCGGATCAAGCGATGCGGGTGGGGCGGCTCCGGTGCGCGCGAGAAGGGCGTTGAGTTCCTCCAGCGCGATCAATTCAATCTCCTCGAATCGTTGCCATTCGCCCATGACGACTTTCACCAGTAACTCCACCGCTTCTGTCGTTTTGCCCGCTTCGGCGAGCGCGAGGGCGAGGTCGCGGTGGCTCTGCGGCTCTTCGGGACGCAGTTTTTGAATCTTGCGAAGGATGACAATGGCACGGTCAATCTCGCCGGCCTGTTGCAGACGCCAGGCCAGCACGCGCAGGAGCGACGCCTCTTCCATCTTCAACTCGGCAAGGTTGGTCAGCACGCGAATGCCGATGAGGTTGTCGCCTTCGCGCAGGAAAAACTCGGCGCAGTCCACAAAGAATGCCGGGCTGGCGGCGAATTTTTGGCGTTGTTCGAGATAGACCTTGTAGCGTTCGGTTTTTGCGGCGGCTTTCAATGCCGCAAGATACGGCATCGCGGGGTCCCACGCTTTGACAGTAATCGTCGCTTCGCCGCGTGATTCCATGACTTTTTTCAGGTTTTCCGGTTCACCGGTGAGCAAGGCCGCCTCTGTCCCCGGGGGCGAAGGAGGAGCCGTCGAGGCAATCGTCGGACTCGCTCCGCGTTGGCGGTCGGCGCCGTCCATTGCCTGTCGGCGTTGTTCGACGGGAGCAGCATTGCCACCGAATGCGAACATTCGGCGGGCCGCTCCGCCCGTCATGCCGCCTGCGCCCTCAACGAGAGGATGAGGATCATGGGCGCCCGGGCCGGCTTTGTACTTGAAGTCGGGCGGGACGTTGTAGCCATGCTCCCACCACGCGACGCGCTCCTTCCAAAGAGCAACAATCCGGTCGAGTTTGCCGGCCTGTTTTTGTTTTTCCTCCTTTGCCATTGTCGCTTTGCGCTCATTCCACTGACGCCGCAAATCCGGTAACGATGCCGGCGGTTCGATGTCGTGGCGGAGGTACTGGTCGAGATTTTCGAGCACGATCAACGAGGTCGCCGGACTGACGATGCCGAAACGTCGCCCGAGCGCGAGCAATTCGTCTTCGTTGGCGTCGGCGCGAACGGCCAGTTGGTTGACGCGTTTGGCGGCCCATACCGAGGCGAGCAACGTGCCGTCGGTCGCGTTTTTCTTGTGGAGCTTGACGGGCGGCGATCGGTGGCCGTCGGAGTATTCAAGCGTCAGTTCGGCGTTGTCGGCAGTGAGTTTGCCGTGGATGCTGACCCGCCCGTCGGCGGTCGCGCCGATACCCTGGACGTCGCTGATGCCGGTGCCGTGGATGCGGGTCAATCGAACGGAGGGCCTCACAATCGCCGTTGCGGCCGCGTCGGCATCGAGTCTCTGGAGGTCCACGAGATGGGCGCAAACCTGTCGGAGCAGTTCGCGGTGGGCGACGGTCTGGTTGACCACGGCGGTGACGTTTTTGTCGCCGAAATCAGGGAGCTTGTCGCTGAGCGTGTCAAGACCGTCGGTGAACAGCAGCCAATTTTTCACGTTGCTTTTCCTAATGACCTCGGCAGCGGCGGCAAGATCGGTGCCGCCGTCGTAAGCGATGTCCTTGAGCGAATCAGGATCGGCGAGGGGACGAATCTCTTCCGGTTGGTCGCGGAAGACGAGAACGACAAACTCAGCGCCGAGTTTCTTGAGTGTGGCGATTTCCTTTTGCCGATGTTCGCCGTAGCGGCTGCCGGAGGCGTCCCAGGCAATGCCGAGTTTACGGGGCGGTTCGGTGGTCCGGGCGGTGGCTGCATAAAGGTCGTTGATGGCAAAATAAACCTCACCGTCGGAGGCGCGTTCGAGGGCGACGACCTGCGGCGGGAGTTTCGGGAGCGCAACCCAGATGTCGTCGCCGGGCTTGGCATCGCGCAGTTCGGTCGCGGCGACCCAGAGGTTGTCGAAGGACTGGAACCGGAGGTTGCCGAAACCGCCGATCTCCGGTTTTACGAGGCCTTGCGAGACTTCGACGCGGATGGCGAGTCTGGCGACGGTTTCGCCAATGGGCATCGGCAGGAAACAGGCGGCGTCGCCGTTCTGGTTGGCGGGAAGCTCGGCGACGTATCGGAGGCGGATTTTACGCGAACCGTTGGCGGGAAGCGGATAAATGCGGGTCCGATAGACGTTGCCGGCGACGTGCTCGACGATGCCGGGGTCAATCCCGCGGCGAACCTCGGTCTCGAAGGCGACACGGGCTTTTTCCTTTTTCACGACAACGCCGTCCACCATCTGCCCGTTGATGTCGAGGGCGTAGCCGGTGACGACCGCGCCGTCGGGCAGCGGGAACTGGAGGTCGCCTTCGAGGACGCGGTGGTTCGGGTTGAAAAAGGTCATCGTGGCGATGGTCTCGACGTGGAGGCCGACGATGCGGGCGCGGACTTCCATTTCGCGCAGTTCCATTGGTTTGCCCGGTTCCTGTGGTTGCGGCGGCACGACAATCCACGGACGCGGCGGCATTGGTGGCCGTGGCGGCCACGGGGGATGTGGTGGCCAGATGTGGCGTGCATCCTGCGCAGCGGCGAGGACGATGGAGGCAAAGAAGATGGCGAGAAGTTGTTTCATGGCGTAACTCCTATTTGGTTGGATCGGTGACGCGGCCGAGGAAGAGGATGCTGCCGGTGTGTTTGTTGCGGATGAGGAACAGGAACGGATGGTCGGCGCGGAAAACGGGCGGAGCCGATGGCTCCATGATGGCGGTCTTTGTCATGACGACCGCGGTGGCCGCGGCGGCTTCGGTGCCTTCCTCGTTGACCTCCACGAATGCCTTGTGGAGCACGGCGCTGATGTAGAGGTCGCGCTGGCCGTCCATGCCGGAGAAGTCGGCCTTCTCCGTGAAGGCGAGGGTCATGCCGAGGGCGGCTAGTTTCTCGGCGAGGCTGAACTGGGAGGTTATCTTGAATTTTGGGAGGAAGACTTCGACTTCCTCCTGGTGGAGACCGCCGAGCCAGGCGGCGAGGTTCTTCGTGGTAAGTTTTGCCTCGATGGCGGCAAGGCCGTCGGTCTTGCGCGGGAGCAGTACGATCATCGAGAGATCGTCGCCGGTGTAGGGGAGTTCGAGCACTTGAAGGTCGGCGGTCTGGGCGTAACCGAACTCCTTCTTCTGGTGCATCAACGGCGCTTCGACGGTCTTGGCGGCGGTGACGTGGAACGGTTGCTTCTGGGTGGCGTCGGCCTTGAACGGGTTGGCCCAGTCGCCCTTGAAGTAGATGGCGTTGACGAGCACAAGGCGGGTCATGGCGTCGAGCACGCCGGGGGCGATGAGGTCGGTAATCTTGTTGTTGGTTTTGTCCTCGACCCAGGCGTTGATGGTTTTGCGTGCGGGTTCGGGCGCGTTGGCGTAGTCGAGCGGAGTGATGGTGGCACCGTAGTGTTCTTTGCAAAGGCCGAGGTAGTCGGGAAGGAAGGGGAACTTTTTCTGCGGCCAGAGGGAGTTGGCGACGGCGAGTTTGATTTTGCCTTTCTTCTGGATGGCGGCGATGTCGGCTTCCATCGCGGCAAAGGCGGGGTGGAGTTTGTCCTGTGGCAGGTCGAAGTGAAGTGCCTTGGCCATTTGAGCGGCGGTCTCGCCGCGGGCGCCGCCGTAGGTCATCGCGAGCGCAGTCGAGATGCTGTACGGCGAGAGAAAGAGGTTGCCGTCCTCGGTGCGGAGCTGGCCGTACAGGTCGAGCGCGAAGACGTTGTTGGAGTCAGCGAGCGGAGCGCCAAAGGCGACGGCGGGTAACAGCAGGGCAATCCAAAGATGTTTCATAGTCCACCTCGTTCGACACCGTCCTTCGTAATTTGTTCCTGTCGGCGCTTTACAGGCGCGGTGCGGGCTGGTACTACTCGCGGAAAGGATGATGCCAGTTCGCCGCCAGAAAGTCCAACGATCGTTGTCGCGCGAGTTTGCCCGGTTGCGCGAGACGATCGTGCGGGAAGCGGAGTCGGCGCCGGTCGTGCCGCGTCGGTGCGTGTTGGACGACCAGATTGTCTGGGGGCGCAGCCCGGTTCGTCTCGATCTGGCGGGTGGTTGGACCGACACGCCGCCGTACTGTCTTCAATTTGGCGGGCAGGTGGTTAATGTGGCCGTGAATCTCAATGGCCAACCGCCCATTCAGGTGTTTGCGCGCGTCAGCCAGAAACCCGAACTGGTGATCCGCTCGATTGACCTCGGAGTGGAGGAACGGGTGCAAACCTATCAAGAGCTGGCGACGTTTGACCAGGTGGGCAGCGGGTTCACGATTGCGAAGGCAGCGCTGGCAATGGCCGGGTTCCTCCCGCGGTTCAACCCCGGCGCGGCGCCGACGTTGGCCGAGCAGCTTCGCGCCTTTGGCGGCGGCATCGAGGTGTCGCTACTGGCTGCTGTACCGAAAGGTTCGGGCCTTGGCACCAGCAGTATTTTGGCGGCCACATTGCTCGGCACGCTCAGCGAACTGTGCGGCCTGAACTGGAACGAACACGTGTTGTTTCGGCGGACGCTTGCCCTGGAACAGTTATTGACCACCGGTGGCGGCTGGCAGGATCAAATCGGTGGCGTGCTGCGCGGGCTGAAGCTGATCGAAACACAGCCCGGCACCTCGCAAACGCCGGTGGTTCGGTGGTTACCGGAGATGTTTTTCGAGCCGCCGTTTGCCAACCAGACCGTGTTGCTGTACTACACGGGATTGACCCGCGTGGCGAAAGACATTCTCCAGGAGATCGTGCAAAAGATGTTTCTGAACGATCCGAAGACCATGAAGGTGCTGGCGCAAATCCGGCAACACGCCGGTGCCACGGCGGACCTGTTACAGCGGTGTGACTGGGACGGATTTGGCGCCGCCATTGCCCGGAGCTGGGAACTGAACCAGCGACTCGACCGCGGGACGAACACGCCCGAAGTGCAGGCGATTCTCGATGCCGTGGCCGCTCACCTGGCCGGAGCCAAACTGCTGGGCGCGGGTGGCGGCGGTTTTCTGTTGATGGTGGCAAAGAATGACGACGCGGCTCGCCGCATCCGGACGATGCTCACGGAGCGGCCGCCCAATTCGCGGGCGCGATTTGTTGCGCTCCAACCATCGGGGCGCGGGTTTCAGGTGACGCGCAGTTAGTTACTCGATGTCGGTGCGGAAGGGGGAGGCGGGCAAGCCGGCTTTGTTGTAGAGGTTCACGTCGGGAACGTTGGCCCAACCGTAACGCACGGCCACGGGTTTTTCCACCTTGTCGCTGGTGACAATCACCGTGTCACCTTCGATCGTGGCGGTGGCCGGGACAAAGTTCTTGTCGGCACCGGCAATCGTGAAACCTTTGAGGTCGCCGCCTTTTGCTTCCAGACCGCCGTCCACGTGGCTGAAGCGGAGGATGGCTTTGTTGCCGTTCACCTTCATGGACTGATAGACGGGGCCGCTGTATTCGATCGGCTCGCCATAGGCGATGGCGCGGGCGGCCAGCGCGAGGCGGGCGCCAACGGGTTCCTTCTGTTTTGGATGGATGTCGGTGGCGTTGCCATAATCGGTGATGACGGCCATGGCGGTGTTGGGAACGCGCTGGGAGGTGAGCAACTGCGCCTCGCGGATTTCCGGACTCATGTTGTTGTGCGGGGCGATCTGGACAAAGAGAAACGGGAATTCACCCACGTTCCAACGCTGTCGCCAGCAGTTGATCATGGCGGGGAACAACGTCTGATATTCACGGGCGCGGCCGCTGTTGGATTCGCCCTGATACCAGATGGCGCCTTTGATGGCGTAGGGGTTGAGCGGATGGATCATGGCATTGTAGAGAACGGTCGGACGATGCGGGTCTTTCGCCGGATCGCCTTCGAGACGGGGAGCGCGTGGTGCGGGTTTGCCTTCGGCCCTGGCTTTGGCGACGGCTTCCTTGTGTTTGGCGAGGACGGCCTTGTTGCGTTCGGCGGCTTTGACGGGGTCGTAGGCGGCAATCTTTTTGTCCCAATCCTCGATCAATTTTTTCAGCATCGGGTCCGCTTCGAGGGTTTCCCTGGCGGTCCATGCCTCGGCAGGGGTGCCGCCCCAGGAGGTGTGGATGAGGCCGACGGGCACCCCCAGGGCCTTGCGTAGGTCGCGTCCGAAAAAGTAGGCGACGGCGGAGAAGTTGGAGACCGTTTGTGGGGAGCCAACCTGCCAGGAGGCGTTGACGTCGTGTTGTGGCGTGTCGGCCACGACGCGCGGGACACTGAAGAGGCGCAACTGCGGGTCATTGGCGGCAGCCATTGCCTGCGGCGCCTCGGCGCTCTGGTGCAACGCCCATTGCATATTGGACTGACCGCTGGCGACCCAGACCTCGCCGACGAGGATGTTTTTGATCTCGACAGTGTTTTCGCCGCGAATGGTCATCGTCTGCGGGTCGGCGCTCGCTTTCAACGGGCGCAACGTCACTTTCCATTGCCCGTTGCTGGCAGTGGTGGAAACTTTTTGCCCGGCAAATTCAACGGTGACCTTCTCGCCGTCGTTGGCCGTGCCCCAGACGGGCACAGGGACGCCTTGTTGCAGGACGGCGTTGTCGGTGAAGAGGCTGTGCGGTTTGACAGCCGCGCGGGAAGACGCGCCGACGACCAGCAGCGCAACGATGAGAAGGAGGAATCGTTTCATGGGGCGCGACACTATCAGGTGCCGCGGTTCCTCGCAAGGGTGTCGTGTTTATTCGTTGTGCGGGATTTTGATGGTGGAACCGCCGATAAACTCGCGGATGACGGCGTCGCCCGGAATGAGGGCGGCAATCTGGTCTTTGGTCAGTCCCTCGACGGAATGGAAGAGTTTCCGCAGCCGGTCGTAACGGATCTGGGCGTCGAGAAATCCCCGATACGCTTCAAAATCACGCGGCTGAGGAAGAACACCGTCGGTGCCGCCAAAGAACGGTTTGAGCACGGGCAGATCGAAGGGGAATCCTCCGTTGACGATGTGATCGGCCAGTCCCATCAACGGGATGATGCAGAACAATTCGCCCGCGCGCACGTAATGCCAGTGCAGAATGGTCGAGAGCGGGCTGTGATTGCGGTGGCGCAGGTCGCGCAACATCCGACGAGCCAGACGGATGTCGGTAAACTTGGTCAGACGCTGGCTTCGGCCGTCGCCCTCATAGAGCATGTTGAGCGTCTCGATATACACGCGGAACTGGCTGCTCGGATCAATCCCCTCGGTAATCGGCGGATAAAACCCGTGAAGACAATCCAACAACAACACATGGTCCGGCTCCAGCCGTACGGGTTTGCTGCCGACACGCCGCCCTTCCTTGAAACTGTAGATGGGTTTTTCGATGGTCTTGCCGTCGAGCAGTTCCTTTAGATGACGATTCAACAACTGAATATCCAGCGCTTCGGGTGTCTCGAAGTTGCGGTCGTTGATCCAATCGGTCGGATGCTCGATGAGTGCCCAGAAATAGTCATCGAGATTCAACATCAAAAACTTCAACCCGTGGCGCTCCAGCCGCTGTGTCAGCTTCACGGTGGTGGTTGTCTTGCCGGATGAACTCGGCCCGCTGACCCAGAGCATTCGGAGTCGGTCGCCCGCGTTCAGGCGCGCCATAACTTTTGCCGCAGCCTCGTCCAGCGAGTTTTCATAGATCGCCAGCGATTCTTCCACCAGCGGTTTCAGGCGACCGCCGCGGACGATTTCGTTCAATCCCTCGACGGTGTCGCAGCCGCGTTGGCGATTCCAATCGAGGATGCGCTCCATGCGTTTGCGCGGAAAACCGTTGCCGACAAACTGCGTGTCGTTGATTGCGCCCTCGCGCAGCCAGTGGCGGCCCCAGCGGTAACACTCGTAGGCGTCGGCCGTGTTCTGGAAACCGTAACTGCGGAGCACGTGGATGACCAGGTCCTGAATGTCCTCGATGGTTGGCGGAAAATTGGCGATCAAATGATGGGGATTGGCATTCAAACAGATGACAACGGCGTCGGCCAGGAACTCGGCGACCTTCGCGTCCAGCGCATAGGCGTCGAAAAGTTTGTCGTTGACGCCGGGCAGGTAATCCTGATGAAGACCGCCGATGGATTCCGCTGCCCGCAGGATGGCGTGATGGATGCGGCTCTCATCAAACGTGACCAGTGCCCGATTACGTTTCTGCACCTTGATAATGCGGTTCTGAATCGGCATGTCGGCACTATAAGGGAGGAAAGAGGAAGGATGAAGAATGAAATTTCGCAGTCTCCATTCGGCGCGTGGCTCTGACCGCGGTGTGTCCTGACCGTAGAGCTACGGTTCAAGCAAACCGAGTCGCCAGGGGATTTCGCCGTATTTCTTCCCCGCCCGGTCACGGTCGAGGACGCCCTGGAACACGACTCGCCAGTTCGACGGATCCACCTCCATCTGCTCGTCGCAACCGGTGCGCAACAGCTCGATGTGACTGATGTTGTCGGTCCAACGCGGTCCGGTTGGACGGCAATTGTCCATCGAGGCGAACGTCGCCGCAAACGCCCGCCACGGGCCGTCGAGACGCTCCGCGAGGAAGGCCTTGTACGAACGCCAGCCACCGCCGGCATTCTGGGCTTCGACAACGGTGAGGTATTGGTTGGTACCTTTGAGTTTGTAGGTGTGCGACGCCTCGAAGATGTTTGCCTGCAACGCCAACTCCACCGCGCCCCAGCCACGCGGGAAATCGGTCAGCGCCGTCCGCGTTCGCCACATCTTGCCGTCGAGCGAGGTGAAGAACAAATACGCATGCTGTTCGTCGGCAATGACCCAGAAATCCAACCACGCCTTTGGGCCCGCGGGTTTGGCGTCGAGCAATGGCGACGGCTTGCTCCACGAGGCGGGATCACTGATCGTCGTCGTGGTCGAGAAAGCCGGGAAATACGGCTGCGGTTTGTGAGTCGGATCGGACATCTGGAAGATGAGATACCATTTCTTGTGCGGCGTGAAATAGAACACCTGCGGCGCGCAGAAATAACCGTCCCAACAACTCAAGATGTGACGCGGCGACTTGTCGGCATCGCGCCAGTCGGTAAACGACAGATACTCGATGGCGTGCGAGCGTTTCTGTGACCGGATCGTGCAGAACAAATGCCACCGCCCCTCGGCAAACACGACCGACGGGTCTTTTACCGCGACGCACGGGTCATCGGTTCGCGTCGCCGGCGAGATAAGCGGTGAACTGATCCTCCAGTGAAACTGGTTGGTAACCGAGAGCCAGGCGGCCAGCAGCAGGATATGCATGGCGAGAAACTAGCGCTTGTCGCCGCCGGAACCAAGCCGGAACATGGCGGTTCGCGCGTGTTTGCCGACGGTGGCGATGGTAACGTGTTGGCCGCGAAGGAAAGAGTGGTAATGACAAATGAACCCAAGGCTTGCAAAGAAGGTCCCGTATCTCGCCGCTTCTCGGGGGGGCTGTTTGGCCCTTCTCGCCGGTGCTATCCTCTTCTTCTCCTGAGTGGCGTCGAGGAAAGACCGTTGTCCCTTCTGTCTCCTGTTCTTTGGCTCTGTAGCGTATTTATTGCCGGGAAGATTGCCGTTACCGGGCGAAAGCCAACATTGTTGCCGGGACGGAAGGTAAAACCCTAACCGGTGCGGGTAGATCCTTCCCGCAGTCGCCCAGGTCCGGGGCGGGGCTCTCGCGCAAGGCATTGCAATCTGGCGGGGTTTCGCTACACTGCGCGGCGAGTTTTCCCATGAACATTACCCCTGAGATCATTGCCAAACACGGGATCACGCCCGACGAGTACGAGCGGATCAAACAAATCCTGGGCCGCGAGCCGAACCTCACGGAGCTGGGCATCTTCTCCGTCATGTGGTCGGAACATTGCAGCTACAAAAATTCTAAGCCGGAACTGAAGAAGTTCCCGCGCGAAGCGCCGTTCATCCTCGTCAGGGCGGGCGAGGAAAACGCTGGTATCGTGGACATCGGCGACGGCTGGGCGATTGCGTTCAAGATCGAGTCGCACAACCATCCCAGCGCTGTCGAGCCGTTCCAAGGGGCGGCGACCGGGATGGGCGGAATCATCCGCGACATTTTCACCATGGGATCGCGCCCGTTGCTCGGATTTGATTCGTTGCGGTTCGGGCCGATCGAAGGTGACTCGGCGCAGGCGGCGACGAACCGACGGTTGTTCGCGGGGGTGGTCGCCGGGATCGCGCATTATGGTAATTGCATCGGCATCCCGACGGTGGGCGGCGAAGTGTATTTCGACGAATCCTACAACGGCAATCCGCTGGTGAACGCGCTGTGTCTGGGCATCATCCGTCACGACCAGATCAAACGCGGGTGCGCGAAGGGAGTGGGTAATCCGGTCATTTATGTCGGCAGCGCGACCGGCAAGGACGGGCTGGCGGGCGCGGCGTTTGCATCGCGCGAATTGACCGAGGAATCGCATGAGGACCGGCCCGCGGTGCAGGTCGGCGATCCGTTCATGGAGAAGTTGTTGCTGGAGGCCTGTCTGGAAGTGATGCGCACGGAGGGGTTGGTCGTTGGCATTCAGGATATGGGGGCGGCGGGATTGACCTGTTCGACGTGCGAGACGGCCAGCCGCGCTGGCACGGGCAACGAAATTGATTTGAATCTTGTCCCGAAACGGGAAGAGGGGATGACGCCCTACGAGATCATGCTCAGCGAATCGCAGGAGCGGATGTTGCTGATCGCGCAAAAAGGGCGCGAAAAAGAGGTCGAAGAGATTTTCCAGAAATGGGATCTGCATGGCGTCACGATTGGCCGCGTGACCGATGACGGCGTGATGCGGGTAAAAGTCGGTGACGAGGTCGTCGCCGAGATTCCCGCTGCCAAATTGGCCGATGATGCCCCTGTGTATCATCGGGAAGCCGTCCAGCCCGAATGGGAGCTGGAAAACCAGCGGTTTGACCTCTCGACGGTGAAGGAACCGCGTCAGTTGCAGGCTGTTCTGCCGAAACTGCTGGCGTCGCCAACCATTGCCTCGAAAAACTGGGTCTATCGCCAGTACGATCACATGGTACAGGACGGCACCGTGGTGCTACCAGGCAGCGATGCGGCGGTGATTCGGATCAACTTGAAACGGCCCGACCTCGGTTACACGCCGAGCAAGGGGGAGCCGACGGAAAAGTTCATCGCCTTCACCACCGACTGCAACGGCGCCTATTGTTACCTGGACCCGTACGAAGGCGGTAAAACCGCCGTGGCGGAAGCAGCTCGCAATCTCGTCTGCAGCGGGGCGCGTCCTCTGGCGATCACCAATTGCCTGAACTTCGGCAATCCGATGGACCCGCACATTTTCTGGCAGTTCCGTCGCTGTACCGACGGCATGGCCGAGGCCTGCCGCGTGTTTGAAACGCCGGTCACGGGCGGCAACGTGAGTTTTTACAATGAATCGCCGGTGTCGGCGATTGATCCGACGCCGACCATTGGCATGTTGGGGGTCATTGACGAACCGAAACACATTACCACCCAGTGGTTCAAAGAGGCCGGCCATGTCATCTTGTTGCTCGGCGACATTGGCGCCGAACTGGGCGGCAGTCAGTATCTGAAACGTATCCACGGTCTCAAAACCGGCTGCCCGCCCCGGATGGACCTGGCCGTGGCAAAGCGAACACATGATTTCCTGCTCGACATCATCCGCAACGGCTGGGTCAAGAGTGCGCACGATTGCAGCGAGGGCGGACTGGCCGTGGCATTAGCCGAATCGTGCATCAGCAACGGCGACTGCATGGTCGGCGCGACCGTGAACCTCCGACCGTTTGACCAGCGCGTGGACGCAACGCTTTTCGGCGAGAGCCAGAACCGCATCGTGCTGAGCGCAACGAAGTCCAATGCCGACAAGATACGCAAAGCCGCTGCCAGGGCTGGCGTAACGGCAACGGTACTGGGAATGACCGGCGGGCGGACGTTGCGGCTCAAGACGCGCCGCGGCGAGTTCTCTTACGAGGTGGCCAAACTCCGTCGTTTGTGGTGGGAGGCCATTGCTCGGATTATGGATCGGTAGGGAAAGAATCAGGGCATCCCGCGCATGGCAGGATGCCCTGACCCTTCTGGTTGATCGTTGCGGGGTTACTACTTTTTAAGGAGACCTTCGACGGCTTTGCCGGCTTCCTTTTGCGCCGCTTCCGCTTTTGCGGCAAGTTCTTTCTGGATTTGTTCGATGACCTCCTGAATGGCCTGTCGTTGCTCCGGTGTCACCTGAGCCTGGCCGGCAAGCGCCTGAAGCTTGGCCAGCGCCTCGGCATAGTTGCCCGCTTTGATGGCAGAGACGGCAGCGTTCACATTGCTTTTTTGGGCGGGTTGGGCAGAGCTGAAACTGCTTTCCAACTTGCCGGTATCAACACCTTTCTTGGCGCATCCCACGAGGGCAAGAGACCCCACGACAACCGCAACGGCGATCCATGCGAAACGTTTCATAAGTGCTTCTCCTTTCGGGCAACGAGTTTATCACGGAGGAGGCAGAACGCAAGCCCGGCTCGCGCTTGCTATTTGTCAGGAGTTGGGCTAAAGAATCCCGCCGTGGGGAATCTTCATCATAACTCGTGTCCGCGCCACTATTGTGGTTTGTTTGGCATCTATGGCCATCCGAATGCCGCGGAATTGACGTACTATGGGCTGTATGCGCTTCAGCACCGCGGTCAGGAAAGCGCCGGTATTACGGCCTCCGACGGTATTGACCTGCGCACGCACAAGGGGATGGGCCTTGTGGCGCAGGTGTTTGACAAAAACACACTGCGGTCGCTTCCCGGTCACCTGGCGCTGGGGCACGTCCGTTACTCGACTACGGGCAGTTCGAATCTCAGAAATGCCCAGCCGCTCGTTGTGGATTGCGCTCGCGGCCAAATCGCCATCGGCCACAACGGCAACCTCACCAATGCGGCTCGTCTGCGCGACGAACTGGAGGCGCGCGGGTCCATTTTTCAGACCACCTGCGACAGTGAAATTGTCCTGCACCTGCTGGCGCGTCCGTTTGATGGCGACCGCGTTCACTCGCTGGAAACGGTTATGCGGCGCATTCAGGGTGCCTATTCCTTGCTCATCATGGGCGAGGATGAACTTATCGGCGTCCGCGACCCGTTCGGATTTCGGCCCTTGGTGCTCGGCAAACTGCCCGTCACCGGTGTGGAAGGCATGGCGCACCGTGTCGCATACATCCTTGCCAGCGAAACCTGTGCCCTCGATTTGATTCAGGCCGAGTTTGTCCGCGACATCGCGCCCGGCGAAATCATCCTCATCAACAAGGACGGCCTCCACTCCATCAACCCGTGGGCCGGCACCCAGCAGCCGCACGCGTTCTGCATCTTTGAATTCATCTATTTTGCGCGCCCCGACAGTAACTTCATGGGCCGCAACGTCGCCGAAGTCCGCACCCATCTCGGACGCCAACTCGCCCGCGAAACCGGCGTGCCCGCCGACCTCGTCATTCCCGTCCCCGACAGCGGCAACTGGGCGGCCATGGGCTATGCCGAAGCCAGCGGCATCCCCTACGGCAACGCGTTTGTTCGCAACCACTACATCGGACGCACCTTCCTCCAACCGAGCCAACTCATCCGCGATTTCGGCGTCCGCGTGAAACTCAACCTCATCAGCGAGATGGTGCGTGGCAAACGGGTTGTGGTGGTGGACGACTCCATCGTGCGCGGCACAACGGCGCGCTCTCGCGTGACCACCCTTCGCCAGGCTGGCGCAAAGGAAGTCCACATGCGCGTCAGTTGCCCGCCGCACATGTGGCCGTGCCCGTACGGGATTGATTTTCCGACTCGCAAAGAATTGATGGCCGCCAACAACAGTCTCGAACAAATCCGGGATTTTCTCGGTGCCGATTCCCTCGGCTATCTCTCATGGGACGGCATGATCGCGGCCACCGGGTTGCCCGCCACGGAGTTTTGCACTGCCTGCTACAACGGGAACTACCCCTGTCCCGTGGAAGACGAGATGAACAAATTCGGCATGGAACAACGGCGCCTCAAACCGACCGTCGCCGACCTTGTCCGCGAAGACAAACAACAACCCCTGCTCTGACCTCATCTGCCAATGGGCGAAGCTAAGAAAAAACAACGTCATTGTCCTGCCGCCGGGCGCGTCATTACCGCCGTCGAGTGCGGTGGTTCTCGCGCCAGCCGCTACGCTTGTCCGGCGGATTGTCCCCACAACCCATGGTCGCCCGCCAATTACGCACGCGCCCTGGAAATCGAGGACAGTCTGACGGAGAAGATGAAACGACGTTTGGAGCGCGAAGTGAGCATGTCCTCCTTCGAGTCGCCGTCGGTCCACGACAACAGCGCATGGAAAATTCACAATTATTTCCTCGATCTGTTTCAACGACGACGCGATGCGAACGGGCAAACCTTTTTACAACGATGGCAGGCGGATCGGTTTGACGGCCTCAATAACGACGAACTGTTCCTCCTCACGCGTAAAACACAGAGTCGTCTCGGCTTGATCGAAGTTCACCGCATTCTGGACTCCGAACGGGTCGAGGTGGTGGACCTGTTGGACGACAACCTCCAGCCGCGTCTCATCGTGGATCGCAGTTGCGCCTCTCACGCTGTCCGGTTTCTCTGTATGCTGATCTGGTATTACGAAATGCCTCACTACTGCCGGTTCAACGGCAATGCTCTTACGATTCCAACCTTACCGTCCCTCGACAGCTTACAGGTGCTCCGGGAAGTCATCCAACACCTCGGCGGCCCGCCAGCCCCGTCCGCCCAACGCGAATGGATCGCCGAACACTACGACCGCATGGAAGACGCCTTTCATGCGCTGGACGCGGCGCTTCATGAGCAATCGCTTCGTTCCATGGACTTGCGTTTTTGCACAGCCACCTATCGGTTGCGCGCCGATCCCAGCGACTTGTTGCGACGACTCGATCAACATCCCGCAACGGAACCCGATGAACTCAACGACAAAGAAGCGGCAGAAGGATTTTGCGACGCTTGCGTCTGGTTTGACGAGCTAGTGCCGTCTGATCACAGTCAATTGTCGTTGAATTTACCTGCGGACAAGCCTCCCACGCCGGGCCGCCCTGTGTTGGGGCGAGTACTTGTGGCTCCCGAGCGTGTTCGCATCGAAGCCAATAGCTTTGCTCGGTATCAGGCTTTGCGCGCGCAGTTTGAGAAGTCCGTTGGTCGCATGGTGGAATTCACCGAAGAACGCATCACCGACCTCGCCAGCCAACTCCGCGACAAAGATCGCACCCCGTTCGATACCTCGCTCGTGCCGCCGCGTCTTTTGGAACATGCGCCGCGACTCCGTATGATGACTTCCCGCATTGACCCCGCCGCCGTGCCACAGGGCCTCTCACTGGAAGATGCCAACGCGCACATGCTGCAACAACATTATCGCATGTTCCTCGACGAACCCAATCCGTCCCTTGGTGACCGCACGCCGCGCCAGGCTGCCGCCGACCCGCTCTGGCGGCCCCGCCTGCTGAGCCTGATCAAACAACTCGTTTACCACCACGATACGCGTAACCTCCACGATGGCCGCGCCGATGACATCAACTGGCTTCTGCGCGACCTCGGTCTGACAGAGATTCTCTTCGAGCCGCCGCCCATACGAAGCCCGCTGAAGCAGGAGCAAGAGGATTTCGACGAAGCAATGGAATTGCCTCTGCCGCCGCCGTTGCCCCAGCGGCCACTTACCGAGGAAGAAGTCCTGAATCGTTTGAGAGTTGTCAGCACTGTCTTTCCCACGCCCGAAGCCATGCTCGACGCCTTTGAACGGGATGCGCCAGAGCTTTTTGACCTCATGGATGTCGTCATGAAGGAACACAGTGACTTCATGTTCGAGATGTTGATCATGAGCGCCGGTCAACTTTGGTATGTCTTTCTGCCGCCCGACACACGTCCCGTCTCCATCAACATTGAACGTCTGGCCAAGAATTTGAGCATATTGCCCGAAACTATCGGGCAGCCTCCCGAAAAACTTGATCTTCAATGGTTTGAACGCATGATAGGCGGTCAGCGTCAGCCCAATGTCATCCAACTTCTGAGCGCGAATCTTTTGGAAGCCTGCGCTAACAAACAATTGCGTCGCCAGGTCGAGCCGGACGCACTGCTGGGCATCTTGCTGTTTCTACGTGCCCTTGCCGACGAACTGGATCAAACCCTCCGCGAACTCCACGCCCACTAATCCCCGCTATCTTCTTCTTGCAACGGCGGGGCTGTCTTGCTTTTTGGCTCAGCTTCCGTCAGACTGCGGTCTATGGCTACGCTCAATTATCAAGCGGCAGGGGTGAATTACGATGTGCTGGATGCGTTCAAGCGCGCCTGTCAGCGCGCCGCCGCAAGCACCGTCGGCAACCTCGCGCGGCACGGAGTCAGCGAACCGTCCGGTATTCGCGGCGAAAGCGCGTATCTGGTCGAGACGCCAACGGAATATCTGGCGCATGTTGAGGAAGCGCTTGGCACGAAGATTCTGGTGGCCGACGCGATGTACCGGCTGACCGGCAAAAGTTTTTATCGCGCGGTGGCCCTTGACGATGTCGCCACGATTGCCAACGACCTGTGTGCCGTCGGGGCTTTGCCAATTTCCATTGCGATGTACGCTGGGGTGGGGGACAACGATTATCTGGCCGATGAACGGCGCGCGACCGATCTGGCTGAGGGGTTCGCCGAAGGCTGCTGCCGGGCTGGCGCGGTCTGGAGTGGTGGTGAGACGCAAACTTTGAAAGGCATGATTACGCCCGGCACAGTGGTGCTCGGTGGATCGGCGCTGGGGCGGATTGCGCCGAAATCGAATCGCATTGCCGGGGACGTTCAGGAAGGGGACGCGATGGTGTTTCTTGCCAGCAGTGGCGTGCAGACCAATGGGTTGACCTTGTGCCGGGCGTTGGCGGAACGATTGCCGGAAGGGTATCTCACCAGATTGTCCGATGGTCGCACGTATGGCGAGTCTTTGTTGGACGCGTCGGTCATTTATGTCCCGTTTGTGGCGGCTTGTCAGCAGGCCGACGTGAAGCTGAAATACGCCGTTCACATGACAGGGCACGGCTGGCGGAAGTTGATGCGGTTGGAGACGCCGTGGGTGTATCGGGTGGAACAGACGGGCAAACCGCAGCCGGTGTTTGATTTTATCGCGCAGACGGCGCAACTGGACATGCGTCAGATGTACGGCACGTTCAACATGGGAGTTGGGTTTGCGGTGTATGTGTCACCGGAGGACGCCGAGCGTTGCGTGGCGCTGGCCCGTCAGAATGGATTCGATGCATGGGTGGCGGGAAGCGTTTGCAAAGAAGGCGACCGCAAAGCGGTGGAGATCATTCCGTTGTCGCTGACCTACGGCGGCGAGACGTTGCAGATTCGGTGACGATTTATTTCTTTGCGTCCTTGGCGGGCGCGGAGTCGGCTTTCGGCAGTTCGGCTTTGCCGTTGCGGACGGCGGAGAGATACACGGTGAGCAGGTTGGCGTCCTCGCGGTTGAGCTTGGCGACGGGCGTCATTTTGGTGACCCATTTATTCCATGTCCGGTCATCGAACGCTTTTGGGTTGATGAGATCGTTGTGTTTGCGGTGACAGTTTTGACAGCCGGTGAGAAAGAGTTTCTGCGCACGGGTGATTTCCTCGGCGGAGAGTTCCTCGGCGCGTGTCGGGATGGCGGTTGCCGCCAGGAGGAGTAGAGCAGGGATGAGCCATTTCATAGTGTCATGACTAGCCGCAGGTTTTCACGGTGTCAAGTCCGGCATGGCGTGGCGGGTTGTCATTGCCATTGTGCGGGAGGTTTGGTAGGGATGCGCGCATGAGAACGGCGTTTTTCGCGGTGTTGTTGGCGGCGAATGTGGTGGCTGCCGACGTGGTGGTACGGGTGGTCGGCCCGGACCAGAAACCGGTGGGTAATTTTGCGTTCACGACGCGACCTTCCACCTCGAAGAGTTACAGCGACACGCAGACATGGAAGACCGACGCCAGGGGCGAGTGTCGTTTGGTCAATTTGAAAGCCGCGCCTCAGCACATCCTGGCGTGGGCGACGACATGGACCGAGGCAGGATTGATGGAGAAGGGGAACCAGGTTGGCACGTTGCGCGAGGGAGAACCTTTCGTGTTGAAGCTGCGCCCGACGGTGATACCAAAAGGCTCGGTGGCCGCCTCGCTTCAGACGTGTGCCCGCGTGCTTTCCAGTTTCTGTCTGGATCGAGAAGACCGGTTTCTTGTTTGTGACGTGGCCAACAAACGTCTTCGTGTTGTCAGCGCCGAGGACACGCTTGTCAGAGACCTGAGTCTCGGGTTTGCTCCCCAGGTTGTCGCCTGTCGCGAGGACGGCGTGATTGCGGTGGCCGGCACGGGCAAGATTGCGTTGCTCAGCCCGCAAGGCGCCATTCAGGCGGAGGCCAGCCTGCCCGGCCAGTCCCGCACGGCCACGGCCATTGGCGCGCACGGCAAAGACGTTTTCGTCTGCGTTCAGGCCAAGACCGGGTATGTGATTTATCGCCTTGACGAGCGGCTTCAGAATCCGATCGCGATTATCCAGGGGTTGCGGGGCTGTTGCGGTCAGATGGATTTCAAGGTCCGCGACGGCAAACTTTATGTCGCTCACAACGTCAAGTTCCTCATCGAGACCTATGATCGCGACGGCAAGTTGCTCTCCTCTTTCGGGAAACGCGACAACGGCACCTCCGAGTCCTTCAAAGGATGTTGCGAACCCAAGAACATCTGTTTTGACTGCCAGGGGAACCTCTACACGGCCGAATCCGCCAACTGGACGGTGAAAAAGTTTTCTCCCGACGGCCGGTACATCCAGTTCTTCGGCGCCATTGCCGAAGACGGCGATTGCGTTCGCGCCGCCATTGCCTGCACCAGGGACAATCGCATCTATATCTTGGATCATCCTCGCAACATCATTCGCCCCGTCCTCCCCGGCAAATCCAAGGACGTCGCCACCAATCGCTCATGAAGTTCGTCGGTCTTTTCCTGTTTGCGGTTCTTGTCACGGCGCGTGTTCCTGCCGCCGAACAGATGGAGATGCTTGTCCTTGACCCGCTGGCGGCCAAAAACGCCTGTGCCTGCGTCGCCGGCTACGCCCAACGCGACTACGATGCTCTGGCCGTCCGCTTGGGCGAGACGCTCAAGGTATCCGTCTCCGTAAAGTTTGGCGCTGTTCTTGCCGGTAACCCCTCCATTGTCATCGGCAAGAAAACCGAGATCGAACACGCGGCCCGGTCGGCAGGACGAAAACTGACTTTGATTGGAATGCTGACCGACTCACAAGGCTCAACCAACCTTCACGGCCTGTTTGTCGTTCGCGCCGCCGATCCGGCCCGAACGCTCGCCGACCTCAAGGGCAAACGCGTTTTGTTCGGCCCGGAAGGGTCCGACGAGAAACGCGCCGCCGCGATGGCCGCGCTCAGGGCCGCGGGGGTACCGATCCCTGATCCGATCGAGGCGCGCGACACCTGTAGCCAGGCGGCGGCGGATGTGGCGGAAGGACGGGCCGATGCCGCGGTCATTTCCAGCTACGCCATGCCGTTGTTGGAAGGTTGTGGGACCATCGGCAAGGGAGAACTCAAAATCATCGGACGCACCGCCGATGTCCCGTTTGTGGCGCTTTACGTCGCGGACGGTGTCCGGGAAGAGGCGTTGAAAAAGGCGCTCGAAACAGTTGCCGCCGACGAACAACTTCTGCAAAAACTGGAATCCGCCAGGGGATTTGTCCTTGTGAGGACAACCACCGACGCGGGTTGGACCGACTGGCGGGGGATAAACCGCCGGTCGCACTCGCCGTTTGTGCCTGCGCGTCTGCCCGCCAGCGCGAAGTTTCTCTGGCGCGTCCCTCTTTCCTCCCAGAGTCTCGGCGGCGTTGCGGCCACCGAGTCGGTTGTCATTGTTTCCGACAAAAACACGGAAACTCAGCATGACATTTGGCGCTGTTTTGACGCCGCCAATGGAAGGGAACGATGGCGGTTTTCCTATCTCGCGCCCGTGGAGAAAATGGATTACACCAGCGCCCCGCGGGCCACGCCCGTTATCAGTGGCGACGATGTCTTTTTGTTCAGCGCGCTCGGCCAGCTCCATTGCGTCTGCCTGAGCACCGGCGCCGTTCGTTGGCAACGCGATCTCTGCGCCGAATTCAACGCCCCGCTGCCCGCGTGGGGGTACTGCGCCACGCCGCTGTTGGTGGACGATCTGGTCGTCGTTCCGGGCGGCTCGACCAACGCCTTTCTTGTCGCCTTGGACCGTCGCACGGGTGAGCCGCGCTGGAAAACTCCCGGCAACAAACCCGGTTTCGGCAACTTTATCTGTGCCGAGTTTGGCGGTCGCCGCCAGATCGTCGGTTGCGATGCCGCGGGGGCGGGCGGCTGGGACCCGCGGACCGGTTCTCGGTTGTGGACGATCGTTTCGGAATTTCCGGCGGAATTCAAGGTGCCGACTCCGTTGAAGCTGGGCGAACACCTGTTGCTGGTGGCCGAACAGAGCGGGGCGCGCCTGTACGGCTTTGACGGGGAAGGGCGCGCCGTTGCCGTGCCGTTGTTTCAGAATGTCGAGGCCAACCCGGATGTGACCTCACCGGTTGAAGCCGACGGCATGATCTGGTTGACCACCTACGCGGGGTTGTGTTGTTTGGATGGGCGATTGAGGGTTCTCTGGCGCTGGGAACAGGAACCGTTCAAGGACGCTGCCCAACTCATCGCCGGCAACGGGCGGGTCCTCATTCTCACCAAAAACGGGACGCTGGCGCTGGTGCCGTCGCGGCCCGACGCGACAATGAAGCCGCAGTTGTTGCCGTTGGTGGCGGATGCGGAAGTCTGGTCGCAGCCGGCGTTGGTGCGGGATCGGCTGTACGTTCGCACCGACAGCGAGTTGCTTTGTTTGTTGCTGTCGGAATAAACAAAACAAGGAGGCGGGTTGACAAACCCCGCCGACGCGGCTACCATGCCGCGCGATTTTGGTGGGGACGTAGCTCAGTTGGCTAGAGCGCCTGAATGGCATTCAGGAGGTCGAGGGTTCGACTCCCTTCGTCTCCACCAGTCTTTTCCTTCAATGAACCGGACCGCGACAGACCAATCCCTGCGTGTCCGACGCAAACGGCGTCGGCGATAGCGGCGGTGTCTTCGCGTAACGGTTGTTTCCTGCCCTCAATTTATGATCCAACACATTCGCAATATCGGCATCATCGCCCACGTGGACCACGGCAAAACCACCCTCGTGGACAAACTTCTCCGCGAAGGCGGCGTCTGGCGCGACAACCAGCAGGCCGAGGAGCGCGTCATGGACTCGATGGACCTGGAAAAGGAAAAAGGTATCACCATCAAAGCCAAAAACGCTTCCGTTCACTGGCGCGGCCATCTCATCAACATCGTGGACACCCCCGGCCACGCCGACTTCGGCGGCGAGGTCGAGCGTATTCTCGGTATGGTGGACGGCGTGTTGTTGCTCGTGGACGCCTTCGACGGGCCACAGGCCCAGACCCGGTTTGTCCTGCAAAAAGCCCTCAAACACGGCCTCAAAGTCATTGTCGTCATCAACAAAATTGACCGCGAGCACGCCGACCCGTTGGCTGTTCACGACAAGGTGCTGGAACTGCTTCTCGAACTCCACGCAACCGAGGACCAGTTCAACGCGCCCTTCATCTACGCCAGCGCCCGCGACGGTTATGCCGTGCGCGAACTCAACGATCCCCACGACGGGATGACTCCACTGTTCGAGACGATTCTCCAACACATCCCGCCGCCCCACGCCGATCCATCGGCTCCATTCCAAATGCTCGTCAGCAATCTCGACTGGTCCGACTACGTTGGTCGCATCGCCATCGGCAAGATCACCGGCGGCAACGTCAAAGTCGGGGACTCCATCGTGTGCATCCACAAGGACGGACGTCGCGAGCGCGCCACTGTCACCAAGGTTTTCGAGTTCAGCGGCCTGAAATCCGCCGAGAGCGCCGCCGGCGAAGCGGGTAACATTGTTGGGATTTCCGGCTTCGACGAGGTGGCCATCGGCGAGACGCTTTGCGACAGCGAAGAGCGCGAGCCGATTCCATTCCAAGAGATTGATCCGCCAACCATCCAGATGCAATTCGCCGTCAACGACGGCCCGCTGGCCGGGCGCGACGGCAAACTCGTCACCGCCCGCCACATCCGCGAGCGGCTCGTGAAAGAAACGCGCACCAACATTTCCCTCCGCGTCGAGGACACCTCTTTCCCGAACATTTTCCTGGTTAGCGCCCGCGGTGAAATGCAGATTGCCATTCTTGTCGAGCAGATGCGGCGCGAAGGCTACGAAGTGCTCGTCTCGCGCCCCGAAGTCATCACCAAACGAGACAGCAACGGCCGACTGCTCGAACCCTACGAAACTCTCTGGGTCGAGACGCCGCAGGACAAACTCGGCGACGTGTTGCAGGTACTGGCTGCTCGCAAGGCCGAGATTACCAACATGAGCCATCATCCTCACGGCGTCACCATTGAGTGCGTGATTCCCACCCGCGGCCTCATCGGTTTCGAGACCGATCTGGTCAACCTCACCAGCGGTCGCGCCGCCATGTCGCATCTGTTCAAGGAATACGGTCCCTGGAAGGGCGAGATCATGACCCGTACCACCGGTACGCTCGTTTCCATGGAGACCGGCGTTGCCACCGCCTGGGCGCTCAACAATATCCAGGAACGCGGACGCCTGTTCATCGGGCCGGGCGAAGACGTTTATGAAGGGATGATCATCGGTGAGAATCCCCGCGCCGAGGACATGCCGGTTAACCCAACCAAAACGAAACACCTGACCAACATCCGCAGCCAGGGCGAGGGGAAGGGCATCCAGTTGGAGCCGCCGCTGAAGATGAGCCTGGAACGCAGCCTCGAATATATTGCCGCCGACGAATACGTCGAGGCGACCCCGAAAAATCTTCGCCTCCGCAAGAAAATCCTCAACGCCGTCGCTCGCAAACGCGCCGCCATGGCCGCCTCTGCCGTGGCGGAATGACGCAAGGCCATCCGTCTCGCTGAAACGCAGGACGATTCGATTCAGCGGCCGAATTGTCTTGTTGGTACCACTGGTTGAGGTGTAATCAGTCTCGCCAACAGGAGAGGCGACGGCGGTGACTATGATGCGAATCAAAAGCGGTGTCTTTGGCGTTGTTGTCGTTTTGTTGTTAGCGTGGTCCGGTGCGGGCTTTGCCCAGTACACGGAAGACTATCAGACGAACGTCATCAGCGGTGTGACCAGTAATTGGACGGGCGATTATTATGTGGGAAACACCAACGTGGGCGATCTTCTGTTGATCGAGAAGGGTGGGGTGCTGGATGTTTCGTCGAGCAGTTACGGCTACATCGGGAGTAGCAGCGGGGCCAGCAACAACAGCGTTCTTATCACCGGTAGCGGTTCGCTCTGGAATATACCGATGGTGCTCAAGATCGGTGGCGGGTCAGGCAATTCTCTCGTGGTCAGCAATGGAGGTGGATTAAAGTCCGCTTGGGGATATGTTGGGATCCTGAATTCCAGCGTCAGCAACACGGTCACGATTACCGGCAGCGGCTCTGTTTGGACCAATATGGGCGGGACTTTGGAAATCGGACAGTTTGGAGGACCGGGCAATGGGTTGATTATCACCAACGGTGGACGTGTCGTGAACCAAGGGGAGGGATACATCGGGCGCTGGCAGTTTGGAAGTCACAGCCGCGCTGTCGTGACCGGGGATGGATCGCTTTGGACAAACACATTACACCTGACGGTGGGACTCTACGCGCCGTTCAACACGTTGATCATCAGCAATGGCGGGCGTGTGGTAAACGATGCCGGTTACCTCGGCCGCAGTCAATCCACCGCGACCAACAATAACGTCGTGGTTACTGACAGCAATTCGACCTGGGTTGTGAGAAGCGGCCTGAACATCGGCCCCGCCGCTGGAGGCAATAGCTTGACGGTCAGCAACGGCGGCACGGTCATCTCCACCACCGCCACCCTCAGCAGCAGCGGGAATCGTGTTCTGGTGTCGGACCCCGGCTCGATTTGGACCAACTCCACCGTGATCGTCAACGGCATCGGCAACAGCCTCACTGTCAGCAATGGCGGTTCCCTCTACGGCGTGGTGTACCTGGGATTTCAATCTGGCTCACGCAGCAATCGGTTCGAGGTCAGCGGGACGGGATGCTTTATCGGAGCTGGCTTTATTGTCGGTACTGTCAGTTCCGACAATGAGATGGTTCTCACTAACGGCACGACTGTGACTTCGCTGAATGCGTCCATCGGTTACGATGCCCAGGCGATCGGCAACAAGCTCGTCCTCACGGGATCGAATACCACGCTGTCGTTGAGCTATGGCAGCATCAGTTTGTACCTTGGCACCTATGGAAAGTCCAACGGACTGGTCGTGGCCGATGGCGCGCGATTTGAGCACAACTGGATGTCCGCTGGCTACTTTGCCGGTGCAAACAACAATTGGATACTCGTGACCGGGGCGAGCTCTGTTTTCTCAAACCGCAACGGATTGGTTCTTGGACAGGATGGTGCCGACTGTTGGATGACAATCAGCAATGGCGCTGCTGTTTACGATCTGAACGGAACCGTCGGCTCCGGTTTGACCGCCAGCAATAATGTCGCCACCGTGACCGGCAGCAATACCGTGTGGCATAACTTCGGTACTCTGATCGTCGGTAGTTCGGGGGATACGAACACACTTTTCGTCCGCGACAGCGGCACGGTGTTCGCCAACAACGTCGTGGTCGGAGCCAACGCGGGCGCCGATGGCAACCGGATCGTGATCGAGGGCGGTTTGCTTGTCGCCACCAACGCAGGCGGCAATGGCATTGTGGAATTGCGGCGCGGTACGATGACAATGGCAGGCGGTATTCTCACCGCCAACAACCTCAGCGTGAGCAACGACGCCACGTTGACAGGCTACGGAACAATCAACGGTAGTGTACTGGTCTCCGGTACGGTGGTGACCGATGGCATATTGAGCTTTAACGGCGCGGTCACCAACAACGGTATCCTCAACCTCATCCACGGGGGCGCCATTTTTCATTCTGCCTTTGTCAACAACGGTATCGTTCTTATGCCGGACGAAGACACAGATGGTGACGGGATGACAAACTTGCAAGAGGACGAAGCCGGCACGGATCCGCTCGACAGCCGCTCACGCTTGGCTGTTTCCGATGTTGCCGTGGCAGGCGACGATGTCCTCGTGACGTGGCAGGCCGTTGGCGGGAAGCGTTACATCGTGCAGACCAATGCAACTCCAAGCGGCATCGGTTTCGCAGACTCCGGTTCGGTGATTTCGATTCCCGGCAGCAGTTCAACGACCACGAACTACCTCGACATCGGTGGCGCAACGAAGGTCCCCTCGCGTTTTTACCGTGTTCGTCTCGTGCCTTGATACTATCGTTTTGAGGTGCGGTCGGCGACCCAGCGATGGATTTGTTTCTGGGTATTGGCCCAGCGACTCGGCTCGCCGCGTTCGGCGGCAAACTGAGCGAACAAATCGAACAGTATCTCGCGGAACAGATCCAATTTCTGGATGCGATCCTGAAACCCGGAGGCAGCATCGAGCATTTCTTTTGATTCAGGCAGTTTCAGGCTGCGGAAGACAAAGGCATCGGCATCGAACGAGCACGACCAGGTTTCGTCGCTGCTGCGGGCAAGCAGGAGCTTGGCGCGTTCGAGCTTTTTGCCGCTGAGCAGAGCGGTTTTCGCCTCGGCGCTGATGGTCGGCAGACCGTCCCGTAACGACATCACATGCGCGCCTTCGCCGACGCGGCTGAACAACAGCGGGCCTTCTACCGCAACAGCCACGCGGCCGTGTTGTTGCGTGTCGAACAGACCGCCACGCGCCTCGGAGCCAAACCAAAGCCACGTGAGGAAATCCTGCCCCGGCGTCTCCTCCATGGCGGAATCGGGCAGTTCGGGGGTGAAACTGGTTTTACCCCAGGCGCGGGTGCTGGTCCCTAACTCCAGCGCGGCCGTCTCGGCGGTCAACGGGATTGAATCAAGCCCGGTGGTATTGCGGAAATTCAGGCAAAACGCGTCGGTCTGCGTCTCCGAGGTGGCGCCCGCGTAAAGGATCCCGTCACGCTCGCTGCACACGAAGGGGATGCCCTTCAGCGTCGGGGGCATTGTCGGCAGGAGACGTGCCATGACCTGTTTACGGATGTCACTGCGGGTTTTGCGATCCACGAACGGTTTGTTCTCGGCGCGCATATGCGCCAGTTCCTCCAACATGCACTCGGCGCGCAGCAACGACTTTGGCACTTTCCGCTCGGCTTTCAACAAAACCAGCCGTAAATGACCGCCATGAAAAGCGTTCTCCTCGGTGATCGGCACATCGAGCAGATGACGACCACCAACCCATCCGTGAACGGGATCCGTGCCCATGCTTTTCAACGGCGGCGCGGCGTGTCGCGCAAACCGTTCCACAACATCCTTCGGCAAACGGTGCGGCAAACGAAAAATGCGAAAACTAATCGAACCATGTTCCAATGACATTGTATCCTCCTCAAATGAAAGCGCCGCTTATAGCGATGCCGGCGCTTGGCGACCAGCACTTTTTCTTTTTTGATGCAGGCGGCGGCCGCTTCTGATAGAAAAACAGACATGAAAACCCTGCACCACTTTGTTGTTGTTGTCATTGCCCTTGCGGCGGTCGGCCTGTTGACCGCTGCGGAGAAAACCAACTGGAAAGGAAAAAGAGCCGTGAAATATCAGAACGAAATGTTTTACAAACCCGACGGCACGTTTGACGTTGCCAGTGCCAAACAAGCCTACTACGACATGATGAAGCGCTTCAACTACCCTATCTATGAGAAGCTCAAGGGCGACGAGTTCTGGGCAATTGATTTCGGGTTGAAAGATTTCGTCAACGTCGGTATGGCCGGCATCTTTTGGTGGAACGACAAAAAGGAAGGCTATTTCGGGCACGAAATTTACCTGTTGCCGGGCCAGATGATCGTCGAACACGCCCACGTGGCGACGCCCGATGCAAAACCGAAGATGGAAGCCTGGCAGGTCCGCCACGGCATGGTCTATCTCTTCGGCGAAGGCGAAGAGACAAAACCGTGTCCCGTTGCGTTGCCGGCAAGCCAGGAAAAATTCATCACAGTGAGGAACTGCAAAATCCTGCGGGAAGGCGAAATCGCCGCCCTGAACCGGCCCGAAGCCAAACACTTTATGGTGGCTGGCCCGGAAGGCGCGATTGTGACCGAATACGCGACCTATCACGATAACGCCGGATTGCGCTTCACTAATCCGGGCGTGAAGTTCTAATTGCTCTGGTCTTCCAAAAGCGTGGAGTTTTGTGCCGTAAGGGGAGGAGGGTAAGGACTTGAACCATTTTGTGATGGTGTTCAGGGCGTCTGTATCCATCTGGATGCCAGCAGCTTCCCTCTCAATCGCTATGCAAAAACTTCACAGACGGTCATCCGATTAGCGCGAATGATGTTTTTTTCGTCGCAAACAGGAAACCCGTTGCAATGGTCGGACAACAAACTTGTCTGGATGAAACCACTGCGTTGAAATCGTATCACCTTGCGTAATAGAATGTTGAAAACACGGCAAAGCACGCCAATCCGGCACCTTTTACAATCGAATTAACCGCCACCAAAAAGATGTTGGAATTCAGTAATGCCGGGTGGTGAGGCGGGTTCCCGATAGACGTAAAAAAGAGACAGGGTTTATCTTGAAAGTGCATACGATCGCGTCCCAATAACCGGCGATTATCGGCGATGACCGCCGCGGGCGGTTTTGCGACAAAATTTTTCACAAAACAGTTGCATTCAATTTTGCCCTAATGTAATTTTGCGCCACCAAAACGGTGGGGAAGTCACGAAGCTGTCCCAGTTAACCTTACGCCTTCCTGTTTGAGCGAACAGATAGTGCAGGAGAGAACTGTCATTGTCGCGAGTTGTAGGTGAGTAGTAGGCATTTCATGCAATTGCTTCGTGCGCTGCCGGCGATCGTCGCTGCCAGCTCGCTCTGTATTTTCAGCGTCCGTGCTGCCGATGTGACGCTCACAAATAGCGATGCCATGGGCACGACATCGTTTAACACCTCCCTGAACTGGAGCGACGGCCTTGTTCCGTCAGCCGGCAACAACTACTTCACGACCAATTACCAATTGCGCACGCCCACCACCGCTGGCGACTACAGTTTTGCCGGTGATTCACTCTCGGTGGATAGCGGCGGATCAATCCTGTACAAAGGCGCGACGGGTTACACAATCACCATCAACAACCTCATCTTAAACGGCGGTTCAATCCTCAACGGCAACGCCAACACTACTTGGACGCTTGCAGGCAACATCTTTTTGGCTGCCGCCTCCGCCATCGGCGGCGCCGGTGACGGTCGAACAACCATTGTCACGGCAAACATGACCGGTAGCGCCGGCTTGACAATCACCAACACAACCACCTCCGGCACTTCGGTGGTGGCTTTACGGGGTGACAACAGCGGATACAGCGGCCCGATCTCCGTAGGGGCATTGAGTCGTCTTACGATTAACTCGGCAAATGCGCTCGGCACCGGCGTCCTCATGCTCAACGGCGGTGCGTTTCGTCCCGACAGCACTGCCAGCACGATTACCAACAGCATCGTGCTGGCCACCGGAACCGTCACCAACATGATTGACCACGCCGATCTTTCCCTGCTCACTCTCAGCGGCCCCATCAGCGGCGGCGCGCTCTCCATCACTGGCGGGACCGGGCGCGTGTACCTGACCAATACCGGTAACTCTTACACCAACACGGTCTTCTACGGTGGCAAACTCAACCTCAACATCGGCGATGCCGTCCTCGGATGGTTGCCGGGCTCGGCCATGACGAACATCACCTTCGTCAACAGCGGTACATTGCAGACCACCAGCGGCAGCGTCTCTTTGAATGCCAACCGCACCATCTTGATCAACAGCGGCGCCACAATGACCGTCGAAGCCAACGGCGGAAACCTGACGATCAACGGTCAGATTACAGGGGGCGGCGGACTCGCCAAAGTGGGTAGCAGCAGCCTCACCCTCAATGGCAACAACAGTTACGCCGGCAATACCACTGTCAGTGCCGGTCAGCTCACCATTGCCAACAACAATGCGGTGGGGCGAGGCAGTGTCACCGTCGCCAATAACGCACAGTTGAATCTTTCCGGTGGGATCACTGTTACCAACGCAATCACGATCACCGGCTCCGGCGCGGGAAACAATATCGGAGCTTTGCAGTCCGCCAGCGGCATCAACACGTGGAACGGCGCCATTACTCTCGGCTCTGACCAGACGCGCGTTGGCGCCCAAACCGGAGCGACGTTGATTGTCAACGGAGTAATCGGCTCCGGTGCCAACAACTACGGGTTGGCCGTGCGCAGCGCCACCACGGCGGACACGGTGATTCTTGCCACCAATAACACGTGGCAGGGAAAATCCGCTGTTGTGGTTGGAACCTTGAAACTCGGTATCAACAACGCGCTCCCGACGGGCTACCAACTCGAAATCGGTAACAGTTCCGATGTCAGTGGCGCTGTTTTCGATCTCGCCGGGTTCAGTCAGCGAATTGCGGGCCTGACGACGCTCGGCTCGACCATGACACGCATGGTAACCAATACCTCCGCGACGCTCTCCACGCTCACCATCAGCAACGATACTGGCTACACCTACGGTGGAACCATTGGTGGCAACATTACCCTCGTCAAAAACGGTTCGGCTACCCAGACCCTCAGCGCCGCCAATACCTACACCGGCGGCACGATCATCGAAGCCGGCACCCTGCGCGTGGACGCCAATAGTCGCCTGGGCGACACCAGCGGCAGCATCACCCTCGGCAATGCGACACTCATGTACACGGGCGGCGATGCCTCCATCGGTAGAGCCATTACCCTGACGGGGAACGGCAGAATTGACTACACCGGTGGCGGCGCATTGACCTGGACCGGCCTTATCACGGATGGCGCGGGCACCTATGGTTTGACGGTCACCTCCGGACGCCTTTACCTGAACAATACCGGCAACAACTACAAAGGCACTACACTGGTCACCAACGGCGCAACCTTGTACGCCTCCTCGCAAAACGCCCTTGGCAGCACCAACGGCGCAACCATCGTGGCTTCCGACGCCCAACTCAGCGTCGAAGTCAACTACACGGCTGCCGAGCAACTCTACCTCAACGGCGGCACTCTCCGCACCAGCAGCAGCGGCAATGTGGGGTGGGCGGGGGATGTGATTCTTGGTGCCGACAGCTCGATCCGCGCGAAAAATTCGGACAGCATTTTGACTGTCAACGGCATCATCAGCGGCAATTACGGGTTGACCATTAATAACGTTGGCTCGGAGACCGGTACGGTTGTTTTTGCCGCCGACAACACCTACACCGGCCCTACGACCATCAATACGGGTACCCTGCAAATCGGCGCCGGGGGCGCCACCGGCGCCGGCGGCGCAGGCAACATCACCAACACCACCGTGCTGGTCTTCAACCGCACCGGCGTGTTCACCAACAGCGGCGAAATCACTGGTGCCGGTAAACTCATCCAGCGGGGCAGTGGCACATTGGTCTTCACCAACAACAATACCTATACCGGCGGCACCATCATCAGCAACGGCGTCATCCACTTCGCCGTTGCCGGTGCGGTGCCCGCTACCGGCCTGATCGCCATCAGCAACAATGCCGTTGCTGCCTTCGGCTTTAGTGGCGTTCAGGCCGCACTCGCCAACGTTGACAACACCACTGCCGGCTTGATCGCTCTCACTCCTGCCAGCGCGGGCGAAAACATTGACTTCAACGCCGGCAATTTTTCCAATGCCTTCTTTGGCGCATTGGGCGATGTCAACTACAGCGGCGTTTTCACTCCCTACGGTACCACCTATCGCTTGGGCGCAGCGGCCGGCAGCACTCTCACCTACGGCAGCGCCATCAGTGGCGCGGCCAATCTCATTGTGGGCGGCGGCACCACCGGTACCGTCAAACTGACCGGCAACAACACCTACACTGGCGGCACCTTCATCAACAGCGGCACCTTGGCCGTTGGCGCCAACAACACGTTGCCCACCAGCGGCGCAGTGGTGATGGGACAGGGCGCCTCTGCTGGCAATCTCGATCTTAGCGCCTATAGCCAGTCCCTCGGCGCCTTCAACGTCAATACCACCAGTGCCGACGCCACCAACCGCATCACCATCGGAGCAGGCCAAACGCTGACCATCAATGGAAACGTCTTGATTGGCACGAACATTGATCGCGCGACCACCATACTAAATGTTAGTGGCTCGGGAGCCTTGGTTATCAACAACAATGGCGGTTATGTGCGCCTGGCCAACGTGACAGCAACCGATCAAGATGGCAAAGCCATCGTTGATCTCTCCGGCTTGAACACCTTTAGCATGGACCTCGGAAGCGGCGATTTGCAAATCAACTATCGAAGTGACAATCCCGGTGCGGGGGTAGGCACACAGAGCCAGATGATTCTGGCCGGCTCGAACTACCTGCGCGCGGCGACGATTACCGTCGGCGCGGCCAGCGCGGGAAATCCGGTACTGATGAAGTTGGGGTCTGGTACGAACGCTTTCAATGTCACCACGCTGAACATCGGCACCGGCGGACGCGACTTTGGTTATTTTGTCTTCAATACCAATACCGGCAGCGTTGTAATCCGTGACCTTGCCGGGACCGGGCGTGCAAACGTAAATATCGGCACCGGTAACGCCGGTACCGGTTACCAGGCCACCAACGTGTTTGACGTGACCGGTCACTATGCCGACCTGTTGATTGGCACGCTGACCATCGGCGATTACTACTCGCGAGCCGGTTCTTGGACAAACACGTTTTCTTTCGATCAAGGAGTGTTGGATGTGACGACGTTCAGGATGGCCTCCCGCCAGGGAACAGGGCAGGGCAAGACGGTGGTCAACCTCGGCGGCGGCACTGTTCTCATCGGTACCGGCGGCCTCATGGTAGCGAGTAATTCCACTGGTGTCCTGAACATTAATGGCGCCAACGTCACCATGAGCGGTAACTTGTTCAAGGGAACCGGTGGCACCGGTTCTGCCACATTGAACTTCACCAGCGGTACCCTCGACATGCAGGGTAACAACATCACCAGCATGGACACCTTTACCTTCAGCGGCGGCACCCTCCAGAACATCGGTACTGTCAACAACGGCATCGCCTTCGGCGGCACCGGTTCGCGTGTCATCAACCAGAACACCAACGGCGCGATCCTCGGCATCATCAGCGGCACCGACATCGGCCTCACCAAAAACGGCACCGGCCTCCTCGCCCTCAGCGGCGCCAATACCTTCACCGGCCCGGTAACCGTCAACGGCGGTGTCTTGCGCGCCGATTACGGCGTCGGCCTGAATACCGGCATCGGCAACCTCGCGCTTAATGGCGGCGTCTGGGAATCGGGCGCCAACATCACCAATGCCCTCGGCACCGGCAACGGCCAGGTTCAGGTTAATGGATACGCCGGGTTCAGCGCCGCCGGTGCCCCCGTGCAGGTCAATCTCGGCGGAGCCGGTGCGGCCCTTACCTGGGGCAATGGCCAGTTTACCCCCACCACGTTTGTCCTCAATGCCGCCACAGCCGACAATGTGCTGACGCTGATCAACGGTCTCAACCTCAACGGTGCCAGTCGCGCCATTGATGTCGGCGCCAACACCGCCATCATCGCCGGTGACATCACGCCCGGTTCCGGCTCGCCCGCCCTCACCAAACTCGGCGCCGGCACCCTCGTCCTGGCCGGCAACAACACCTACAGCGGCGGCACCACAATCTCCAACGGAACCGTCAGTATCAGCAGCGACGCCAATATCGGCGGCGCCAGCAGCGCCATCACCTTTGCCGGCGGTCGCCTGCAAGTCACAGGAACCGCGCTGACCGATCTTTCCGCTCACGCCATCAATTGGAACACCTTCAACGGCGGATTCGACATTGCCGACGCCGCCAACACCGTCAACATCGGCAGCCAGACGATCCTCGGCACCCTCACCAAGAGCGGCGCCGGCACACTCCTCCTCGGTTTCATCAACGACACCAATGCCGCCAACATTATTATTACCGGTGGCACCCTCAAAGCCACCAACACCTATCTCACCAGCACCGGGTTCCTCACAATGAACAGCGGCGTCTTTGTCATGGGCGGCAGCGTTTACACCAACCAGGCCGTCATGCAGGGCAGCGGCGATTTTGCGCCTTCCTTGTACAACGACACCATGGGCATTGTCATCGCCAGCAACGGCACCTACAACATTTCCACCAACACCGGTGAATGGGTCAAAAACTACGGCACCATGACCGCTGTCAGCGGCGGCACCCTCAGCATCGTCGGCAGCCCGTTCCTCAACGCCGGCCTCGTTACCAACCAGGGCGGCGTCATCGTCCTCAATGCCGGCGTCACCACCACCAACCTCGGCATCATCGCCAACACCTCCGGTACCCTTATTAATAATGGTGTCCTCCTCATTGGCACCAACGGCACCGAAGGCACTCTCAGCGGCAACATCTCCAACACCGCCCGCTTGGTCTTCCAACGCTCCGATGATATTACGTTTGCCAATATCATTAGCGGTGCCGGTTCCATCACCATCAACGGCAGCGGCGTTGTTACCCTCAGCGGCAACAACACCTATACCGGCGGCGCATTCATCAGCAACGGCGTCCTCAAAATCACCACAGCCAATGCCGTGACTGGCGGTGTTTACGTCGCGGCAGGTGGCACCTTCGATGTCAACGACCAAGACATCAGAACCCGCGTGCCGCTTATTACCATCGCCGGCAACGGCGCTCCCGGCCAGTTGGGCGCGCTGGTCAACACGGCTGCCGGTGGCGGTGAAGTCAGTAATCTCTTGCTCACCGCTGATGCCACCATCGGCAATACCACCAGCGGCCAGAAACTCGACATCTACGGTACGGTCGTTGACGGCGGCGGTTACACCCTGACCGTCACCGGCGCTGTTGGCGGCGCGCAGATTGACATTCGCCAAAATAACGCCCTGACCAATCTCGCCGCTATCGTTGTCAACGGCGGTCTCTTCCGCTTGGAGAGCAGCCAAAACTGGACCGGCCCCATCACCGTTAATCCACTCGGCACTCTCGACAGCTACGGCAACCGCACCAACGCGCCCGCCATCGTTCTCAACGGCGGCACCCTCTCCAACGGCGGCGGTGGTGTCGGAACCTGGACCGGCAACATCACCCTCAACAGCGACTCATTTATCAATCCCGCTGGCGGCAACATCATCTTGAACGGCAACATCAGCGGCAACGCCGGCTTTACCCGGTTCGGCGGCAACACGCTTACACTGACTGGTTCCAGCACTTACAACGGACGCACCATCCTCGGTGGCAGCGGAACAACCACAATGGCCAACACCTCCGGCGGCAACGTAATCCCCGGCGACCTCGTGCTTGGCACCCAAAACAGCGATACCTACCTCAAATGGGCGGCCAGCGAACAGATTGCCGATAACGCCATCGTTTCCTTTTCCAATGTTGTGACCACCGCTTACAGCCGGTTCCTGATGTTCGGCTTCAACGAAACCGTCGGTGGCCTGAATGACCCGTCGGGACGCGGTGTCGTTCAAGTCAACCAGGACACGGTTGACAACACAAATGGCCCGTCCATCCTCACTCTCAAAACGTTTACCAACCTGGTTTTTGCCGGCTATCTTCGCGACGGTGGCAACACGCTGGGACCAAGCAACAAGTTGGCCCTGGTCGTCAGCGGCACCGGGACACAAGCCCTGGTCGGCGGCAACATTAGTTTCAGTGGCGGCGCTTGGGTCAAAGACACTGCCACCCTCATCCTCAGCAACACCGCTGCCAACAGCTCCATCATCACTAACGACTCATCCCTCATCTTCGCACAGACTTCCGGCCAAACCCGCAGCGCCCTGATCACCGGTTCCGGCAGCGTCACCATCACCGGCGCAGATGCCCTGAACACCTTCACCTTCAGCGGCGTCAACACCTACACTGGCGGCACCTTCATCAACGCAGGCCGCGTTAACATCGGCGCCAACCCATACGTTTTCGGCAGCGGCGCTGTCACCGTTAGCAACCAGGGACAGATTTACTTCAATGCCACCACCACCTTCACCAACGCCCTCTACATCTCCGGTCAGGGCGCCCCGGATACCTACGGCCGCATTGGTGCGCTGCGACCCGAAGCCAATGTCCATCTCACCGGTCCAATCACTCTGATTGGCGATGCCCGTATCGGCAACAACGGTGGCAACGCCTACCTCGACGGTAACATCACGGGCGATTACAATCTTGAATTCTACCGTTACGGCGGCACCCCCAATTTCTTCCTCAACGGCACCAACACCTACACCGGTAACACCATCCTCACCAACGGCGTCACCGTCACCGTCAACACAATTGCCGATTCAGGCGTCAGCGGCCTTGGTTACGGCAACCTCATCTTTGCCGCCGGCGGCACACTCGTGTACGCCGGCGCTGGCGCGGCCAACACCGCCCGCACCATCACCAACATCACCACCAGCGGCATCTACATCAATGTCACCAACGCGACCGCCAATCTCTCGCTCGACGGTTTCATCCAAAGCTCCGGCCGACTCTACAAACTCGGCTCCGGCACGCTCACTCTGACCACCGGCGGCAATGTGGCCGGGTTTGATGTAAAGAACGGGACACTGGCTCTGACCAGCGGTTACGTGTACCTCACCAACAATTCAACTTCTGTTGGCGTGAATGCGGGCGAATTCGGCACGCTGACCCTCAGCGGTACCGCCGGATGGTCCACATTCCTGCCGGGATATAACACCAGTGCCGCGATCCTTTACATTGGCTACTATGGCAAAGGCGTTCTCGTCGTTCAGGACAACGCCGCGTTGACCAACCGCCTTTATATTGGCAACGCCGCTGGCAGCGAGGGCGCCGTGTACCAGCGCGGCGGTATGGTGCTCAACTGGGATGGTGCTAGCAGCGACGGGCGCATCGGCATGTTCGGTTACGGCTACTACGAACAGACCAGCGGTGTGCTTTCCAATATGGGTTATACCCAGATCGGACACTCTCCTAGCGCTATCGGCATTCAAGCTCAATACGGCGGTTCTTTCGGACAAAGTACCGTTTATGGCGGTGGCCTCCAACTCAGTCGCGGCGGCACCGGCGTTTATTACATGGCCGGCGGCAATTTCTTCTCCGCAGGCGGGGTGGACATCGGCAACGCCAGCGAAAACGCCGCCTCTGGCGGCTTGGCCATCTTCAACATGCAGGGCGGCAATGCCTTGGTACTCGGAAACATGAGCATGGCCAACCGCTCCAACATGATGGCCATCCTCAACCTCAACGGCGGCACCTTGACGGCCAACCAGATCAGCCGCGGCACCTACACCAACTCGCTGGCCATCGTCAACTTCAACGGCGGCATCCTTCAAAGCCGCTCCGCCGGCAACCTCATCAACATCGCTGCCAACGCACCGGATGTTGTCAACATCTACTCCGGCGGCGCCATCATTGATTCCAGCAACCTTGCCGTGACGGTTGCCCAGAACCTGTTGGCCCCTGCCGGCAGCGGCGTTACCAGTATCGCCATCAGCCCGCTTAGCGGCTACATCGGCTCGCCCTTCGTCCAAATCACCGGTGGCGGTGGCACCGGTGCCACGGCCTATGCGGAGTTTGATTCCGTTAGTGGCAAGGTTACCAACATCGTCATCACCAGCCCCGGCTACGGGTACACCAGTACCCCGACGGTCACCCTTGTTGGCGGCGGCAACACCAATTACGTCGTGGACTCCAGCGCCATCACCGTGGCAGCCAACACCAGCGGCGGTCTTGTCAAACTCGGCACCGGCACTCTCACTCTCAGCGGCACCAACACCTACACCGGTACCACCATCATCAGCAACGGCGCTCTCTTTGCCGCTACCACGAACGCATTGCCCCAGTACAACGTTGCGGGCAAAGTGGTAGCTGCCGACGGCACCGTTCTCGGCGTCTGGGCCGGCCTGCCGACCGAATGGTCCGCCGGTCAGATTGACACTTTGCTTGCGAATGCCACTCGCGGCAGCGGGACCTATCTGGCCATCAACACCACCAACGCCAACTTCACCTACGGCAGCGCCCTCACAGGAGACATGGGACTGATCAAGCTCGGTACCAATGCCCTGTTCCTCACCGGCGCCAGCACCTACAGCGGCGGGACCCGGATTGAGAGCGGAACGCTCAGTGTTGCTGCCATCAATGATGCCGTTGCCAACCCGCTCGGCAGCGGCAGTCTCACCTTTGCCGGTGGCGCCCTCCAATACACCGGCCTGAGTGACGCCACCGCTCGGTCCATGAGCTATAGCGGCACGGCCCGTTACATCTTTGACATCACCAACGCCACGGCCTCCCTGCTTTTGACCGGTCCGCTTACCAGTGGCGGCGGGTTGACCAAACTCGGCGCGGGCACGCTTATCATCAGTAACCAGGGCACCACCGACTTCCAATTCAGCCCCGGCCTCACAGTTCGTGGCGGCACGCTCCTGCTCGCCGATGGTACGATCACCAGCCAGAACCCCGCTAACAACAACGATTACATCGGCCAGTCTGCTGGCGACACTGGTACCATGACCCTGGCAGGAACGAGTTCCTACATCCGCCGGAATGCGACCTTGTACATTGCCGATCAACCGACCGCCAACGGTTGGCTGAACATCCAGGACAACGCCTCCTTCTGGGGCAACTGGCGGGTTAGTCTCGGCCAGAATGCCAATGCCACCGGCACGATCAATCAAACAGGTGGGTCCTTTGTCTTGGGTAACGACCTCTATGTGGGTAACAGTGGCGTCGGCGCCTACTATCATACCGCTGGCATCTACAGCAATTTCGGCGGTTACACCTACCTCGGCGTGAACGCCAACTCCCGCGGCGTGTTCTATCAAAGCGGTGGCACAGCCTTTATTACCAACTATTTTATGGTCGGCAATAACGGCACGGGCATCGTTGTTATGAGCGGCGGAACACTTACCGCAGGGTATATGCATGTTGGACGATATGCCACGGCCGTCGGCGCGGTTTACCAGGATGACGGCATCGTCACAATCGGACCGAATACTGGCAGCTCAGATGTGCTCTCACTCGGCTTGAGCGGTTACGGCTATTACCGGATGAATGCCGGTACCCTGACTGTTGGCCAGTTGGCTGCAGGCGGAAATTCAACGAATGGCATCGGCGTCTTTGACCTCAACGGCGGCTTCGCGAATGTCACCGCATCCAGCGGTTGGCTTCTGGCAGGCGGGTGGGGGAGCAACACTTTGGGCGCGATCAATCTTTACGGCGGCACGTTGGTCGGCCCGCCTAGTGGCAACGCCGTCACCTTGAACGTGTTTGGCGGCAAAGGTTCCTACGGGTTCTTCAACCTCCTCGGTAGCAATGCCGTCCTCGTGGCGACCAACAACACCAGCAGTGGTCTCAACATGATGGGAGGCACCGGTAACAGCAACTCCGTCCTCAACCTCAATGCCGGCACACTCATCGCCTCCCGCATCTATCAAGGTTCTGCCGGTTCCGCCCAGTTCAACTTCGATGGCGGTACCCTCAAAGCCCGCGACAGCATCAACAACACCACCTGGTTCAGCATGAACACCGGTG
>Ga0078972_1002763_pt1 | contig 56327 bp, 48 predicted proteins | sample YelNatPaOPGAMG01_FD_67568 | JGI IMG/M metagenome (GOLD analysis project Ga0078972, IMG submission 67568) | Hot spring thermophilic microbial communities from Obsidian Pool, Yellowstone National Park, USA - OP-RAMG-01 (SPADES assembly) (version 2) | ecosystem: Environmental > Aquatic > Thermal... | reverse complement strand
GTGATGGCGCCGGGGTTGACCACAAAATCGGTGTAGCGGACAATGGGTGGAGCCCCGTCCTGAGTCAGGGTGACCACGTTCTGCCCGGAGACGGCGGAGCAGGTGGCGGAGAAGACGGCGTAGCGGGTGATGACTTCGTTGGGCCCGACGGTGCCCACATTGAAGACGACCTGGGTCGGGGAGAAGCCAGCGGGCATCGTGCTGGTGATGAGGACGTTGGTGGTGGTGATGGTATCGTTAACAGCGACGATGGTGAAGGTGACCACATCGCAGTTGTTTATCAGCGCGGAGGGACCGGTGACGGTGATACTTGTGATAGAGTGATGGCTTTCATCGCTCAAAAGGTTGTTGGGGAGAGGGCAGAAGTTGGAACAAGTTTTCGGGGTAGGAGTGATGGTTGCAGGATAAGAGGGCAAAGATTCATCAAGCGGCTGGGAAGCTTGTGCAGGCAAGGAAGGAGCGGGCAGAAAGGAGGTAAACAGGGAGATTAAAGCGATAAGGTTCGGGATGGAGTTAATTTCAAAACGCAAGGGGATTTCAAACTTTTGCTTCCGGCGAGTTAAAGCTTTCCTATCATGCCGATAGAAGCGAAGGGCAAAGGCCAGCGCGGCAAAACTTCCAAACGAAAAGACTAAAGGCAATAAGAGCAGAGCCATAATTTACCCCCTTAATTTTTATACCCTAAAATTTTTCCTCAAAAGGCCCAAAATTCCTGCCACAAAAGCGATTAGACCTGAAAAGATTATCAAGCCGTGGGCAAAACCAAAGGAGCCTCCGGTAACGGGAAGCAGAGGAGCAAGGGTCGGGGTTGGGGTAGGAGGCAAGGGCGTGGGCGCAGGTGGGGGTGGGACAGGGGTAAAAGTTGGGGTTGGAGTAAAGGTGGGAGTGAACCCAGCGAACACCTCTGCACTGTTGAGGGGAGTTATGGCCAGCGCAAGCAAAATCAGAGCAAAAGCAAAAAAGCAAAATCGTGAGGCCATTGTTTCAGCCCTCCCATGTTTTACTATAGCAGATTTTACCCTTTTGTCAAGGTATGTTCCAGAGTGTAGACCTCGGCTTTGCGCTAATCCCCCTTTTTATTTGCCGCTTGCCCGTTAATTTTCCTGCGCCTTGGCACAGCTCTGCGTTATTCCAGCTACTGACAAGCAATAGAGCCAGGAGTAAGCTTTATGGCTTGAGCCCGGTAGAAGTTGCGGTAGGAGAGGGGGTAAGGGTTTCTGGAGGGGCCGGGGTAAAAGTCTCGGTAGGGGTAGGCGTGAAGGTTTCAGTAGGAGTAGGGGTTAACGTCTCGGTAGGCGTAGGGGTGAAGGTCTCGGTAGGGGTGGGGGTAAAAGTTCCGGTTGGAGTGGGTGTAAGAGTTGGGGTGATGGTTTCGGTAGGAGTGGGGGTGAAAGTCTGAGTGGGGGTAAAGGTTGGAGTAGCGGTCTTCGTAGGGGTGAAAGTAGGGAAGGGAGGCCGCTGAGTAGGGGTTGGGATTAGGGTAAAAGTGGGGGTAGGGCTGGAGGTGGAGGTAGGGGTGAAGGTAGGGATAGGAGAAGGCCATATTATGGGGGTGGATATGGGCTTACGCGGTGGAGCGAAGGCCAAGGCCAAGAACCCAAGGCAGTAGCAGGGCAAAGTGGCTAAGATTATGGCTAAGAGGAAGCCATAAGTAAGCCTCTGTGAATGAGAAAGACCGGAATACCAATCCCTTAAGCTAATCGGCCTCCCTCCTTCTTAAGGCCTTAGCTTGTGCCGAACTGGCGGTCTCCGGCATCACCAAGGCCTGGAACGATGTACCCGGCCGGCGGGTCCCCCGGCTTCTGAGGTTCGGGGGTGAGGTATTTGTCCACCGCCGCCACAAAGACGTCTATGTCCGGATGGGAATTGCGAAGCCTTTCTAACCCTTCCGGAGCCGCTATTATCCCCACAAATTTTATCCTCGGGACCCCAATGCCCTTGAGGAGAGTGCCGGCCATCACAGCCGACCCCCCTGTGGCTAACATCGGGTCCAGGATTATGGCCACCTGGGCAGTGGCTTTCTTCGGAAGGCTTGTGTAATACTCAATGGGCTTGAGGGTCTTGTGGTCCCGATAAATCCCTATGTGCCAGACCTGAGCTCCTGGGATTAATTCCAAAGCCGGCTCTATCATGCCGAGGCCGGCCCTCAAGATGGGGCAGAAGGCTATATCTTCGGTAAGCTGGACCCCAACCGCTGTCCCTAAGGGGGTGGTCACTTGCTTCTCTTCCACTGCGAGGTCCCTGGTGGCTTCGTAGAGGAGGAGCCAAGTTATTTCCCTAAGAAGCTCCCGGAAGCGCTTCGGCTCAGTGTTTATGTCCCTCAATATGGTCAGCTTGTGCTGGACCAGCGGATGATTGGAGACATAAACCTGACCCATTTTTCCCCTCCTTAAGATTTTTCCTATTTTATCATGCCAAGCCCATCCCGTCAATTTCCGAGGTGCATAGCTCATAAGCCTGGAACCCCCAGCCAACGAGGGGGGAAATGGCTCTTGCTTCCTTCGCCGATTGATGCTATAATAAAAGTGCATTCGGGGGTCGTCTAATGGGCAGGACAAGGGACTTTGGATCCCTCGGTCCAGGTTCGAATCCTGGCCCCCGAATTTAATTTTTAGCTCACAAGGCAAAATCCGTACCCCCTTGCGACTTAACCCCCAGCCCAACTGGGATAGGAAATCGCTTAAGACCACCCACGTGAGCGAGAAGAGGGAACGAACATACCGGCGAATTGCGAATTATTAGCATTTGCGCATTTCGTAAGCTCTGAGGTAAACTTAAAAAGTAAGCGGAGTCTTCCAGAGGTGGACTATGGAAAAGTGTCCCCTAAGCCAAAGGGAGCTGGAAATCCTGAAAATGGCCGCTTTGGGAGCCACTAACGAGCAGATAGCCAGCAAACTGTACATAAGCACCAACACCGTTAAAGTCCACCTCCGCAACATCTTTGAAAAGCTGGGGGTCCAATCCCGAACCGAGGCCGTTACGTTGGCCATAAAAGAGGGGTGGATTGAAGTTGGGGAAGTAAGCCTCAAGCCCCCGGAAACCCGGGTTGCCCCTCTGCCCCTGTGGAAGAAAGCCTTCCTGCTCAGCGCGTTGCTCCTTGCCTCCATACTGGTAGCCATGCCTTGGATTTCGCCAATCCAAGCCAGAGGCTCCTCCTCTTTCCTGGCCGACGTTTCCTCCCCTTCCCGCCCTGCAGCTATGATGGCTTCGGGCCGCTGGCTCCTCAAAAGCTTCCTCCCCTCCCCACGCACCAGGATGGCCGTAACCTCCTGGGAAGGAGCGATAATCATCATCGGAGGGGAAGTGGCCGGAAACGTTGACGGGAAAGTCCTGGCTTACTACCCCGGCCAAAATAGGTGGGAGGAAAAAGCTCCTAAGCCTATCCCGGTAAGCAACATCGCCGCTGCATCCTTGGGGGGCAAAATCTACATCCCAGGCGGCTATATCCCCGATGGCACTTTAACCGATGCATTGGAAATATACGACCCCGCTGGGGATGCTTGGATAAGGGGGGCTTCGCTTCCCATGCCTCTATGTGGCTACGCCATCGCCTCTTACCAGGGGAAAATTTACCTATTCGGCGGATGGGATGGGAAAAGGGCCACAAATAAAGCTTTCCTATACGACCCCGAAGCCGATAGTTGGCAAGAGCTACCGCCTATGCCTACCCCGAGGGCCTTTGCTGCTGCCGCTGTCCTAAATGACCGCATCTACGTTGCCGGAGGAATCAATGGCTCACGGGAATTGAGGGAAGTGGAGGAGTTTGACCCCCAAAAGAGGCTTTGGCAGAAGCGTTCCCCTATGATTCTGGGCAGGGCTGGGTTCGGGATGAGCTCCATCGGCCCCTGGATATACGCTGTAGGAGGGGGGTGGAAGAACTACTTGGCCCACAATGAGCGGTACGATCCCAAAGCCGACCTCTGGACGCCCTTTGATAGCCCAATCTTAGGGGAGTGGAGGAATTTGGGTGTTGTAGCCATTGGCAATAAAATTTACGCCGTAGGAGGGAAGAGCGGAGAGCCTTTGGCCTTAGTGGAGGAATATCAAGCCATTTTCACCATAATGCTCCCGCAAGTTCAGAGGTAAAGGGATGTTTGAAATCGTCTTCTTGGGGACCTCGGCCTCGGCTCCCTCAGTGCAGAGGAATTTGCCGGCGGCGGTTGTCATTTACAACCAGCACCGCTTCCTGATTGATTGCGGGGAGGGGACCCAAAGGCAAATCCTGAAGAGCGGGCTTGGCTTCCGGCGCTTGAACAAAATCCTCCTAACTCACGGCCACCTTGACCACATCCTCGGCCTTGGAGGGCTGATATCAACTTTCGCCCGTTGGGAAGCAATAAACGAGGTTGAGATATACGCGGGGAAAATGGCCCTCCGCCGGGTAAAACTCCTTATGAAAGTGGTCTTCATGGACGAAATCCCCCCCATAAACATCGTCTACCACGAAATCGGGCCGGGGGTTATCATGGAGGATGAAAAGTTCACCCTCAGGGCCTTCAGGGTAATCCACAAAGGAGCCGATTCCTTTGGATTCATCTTTGAAGAGAAGCCTAAGCGTCCATTCCTTGTGGAAAAAGCCGAAGCCCTCGGAGTACCTGCCGGCCCTGAGAGGCGTCGCCTCGTCCAAGGGGAATCAATAACCTTGCCCAACGGCCGAACCGTTACCCCCGATGAAGTCTTGGGGCCTCCTGTCCCCGGAGCGAAATTGGTCTTTGTGGGGGATGCCTCTTCAACCCGCAACCTCGCCGAAGCCGCCTACAAAGCCGATGCTTTGGTGATAGAAGCTACATACCTTGAGTCGGAAAAAGAGCTGGCCCGACAGTATGGCCACATAACTGCCGCTCAAGCCGCGCGCTTAGCCCTGGAAGCAGAGGTCCAACACCTTTACCTCATCCACATATCCAGGCGCTACAACTCAAACGAAGTCCTGGAAGAGGCCGCAGCAATTTTCCCCAACACTACCGTAGTGAACGACTTAGACAGGGTTGTGGTCAAGAAAGCAAGCTGAGGTGAAGGCCATGGAAGGGGAGTTCATTGTCGTTTTCATAACCACAAGCTCTGTTGACGAAGCCATTAAGATTGCCCGTGCTCTTGTTGAAGAAAAGCTTGCCGCCTGCGTCAACATCGTGCCCCAGGTTTTCTCTTTCTACTGGTGGGAGGGGAAGCTTCAGGAAGATAAAGAAGCTTTAATGATAGCCAAAACCACCGCCTCTGCTTTCCCCGCCTTAGAGGCCAAAGTGAAGGAACTTCACTCCTACACCGTGCCCGAAATCATAGCCCTACCGATAAAGGCCGGATACAAGGGTTACTTGGATTGGGTTGCGGGCTCGGTGCTGAGGTAAATGGCCATAGCTAAGGATAGGAAGCGAGTTTCGGCTTCGTCGGCTCTGGAATTTATGAGGATTGGGACTTTTGCCCCCACAACGTGGCCGGCCATCCTGGCCCGGGCGAAGTATAGGATTCCCTTAGCCATGATGTTGCCCGCTTCTACATTGGGGACGATGAGGATGTCGGCCTGGCCGGCCACGGGGGATTTTATCCCTTTAACCCTGGCTGAATACTCCGAAATTGCCGTATCCAAAGCCATTGGGCCATCAACGATGGCCCCTTCTATCCAGCCCTGCTCAGCCATTTTGGCCAAAGCTAAGGCATCAATGGAAGCTGGGATTTTGGGGTGAACAGCCTCGGTAGCGGCCAATATGGCCACTTTGGGCATCTCTAACCCAAAGCGATGAGCTACTTCCACCGCATTTCGGATTATCTCCAGCTTCTGATAGACATCGGGGTAGGGGACAACGCCGCTATCGCTTATGTAAATGAGCTTGTGCATCCCCGGTATCTCAAATATCCCCACATGGGTCATCAAAGTTTTATCCCTCAGGCCTATTTCCCTATTGAGGGCTACGGATAAAAGCTCGGCCGTTTTGAGCTGCCCTTTTATCACGATATCGGCTTTCCCTTCTCTGGCCAGAAGGACAACCGTTCGGGCCGCTTTAGTTGGTTCAGGTTCGTGGATTACCTCAAAATCGGCCAAGGATATGCCTTCTTGCCTGGCAATGGCTTCAATGACGTGGGCATCCCCGACCAGATAGCCGGATATTTCCAAGCCGGCTTTGCGGGCTTCTTCAAAAGAAAGGAGGACTTCCGGGTCGTGCGCAGCCGCAACGGCTACTCGCTTTGGCCCCCTGTTGCGGGCCAGCTCAACCATCTGGGCAAAGCTCTCAACGGCCATAACTCCTACCCCTTAAGGGAACATTACCACTTTCCCCACGTCCCTTTCCGGCGAAGTCAGCAAGCGGAAGCCTTCTTCAAAGTTGTCCAACGGTATCTTGTGGGTGATTATAGGCGAGGGGTCAAGCTTGCCCGATTTAAGCAGTTCGGCCATTTGGTACCAGGTTTCCCACATGAGCCGGCCGTTTATCCCGATTACGTGGGCCCCTTTGAAGATTAGGGCATTGGCCCAATCCAGAGAGACCTTATCCGAAGGTATACCGAAAGCGGTGAACCTGCCTCCTTTGCGTAAAACGGCAAATCCTTGCTCCAAAGCCTGCTGGCTTCCGGCCATCTCCAGGACCACATCCACTCCAACGCCTTCGGTCTTTTCCAGTATTATTTTAACTGGGTCCTGCCCTTCGGCAACATTTATGGAGAAATCGGCTCCCATCTTCCGGCCAATTTCCAGGCGGGAGCGGTGCTTACCTATTTGGAAGATTGTGCCTGCTCCCGCCGCTTTAGCCACTGCTACAGCATTGTTCCCTGCTGGCCCATCGCCAAAAACTGCCACCGTTTTACCTGAAATCGGCTCAGCCAGAACGGCATAAACGGCATTCCCCAGAGGCTCCTGGATGGAAGCTATGGCCGGGTCCAGGTTAGGGTCATTCTTCCAGGCGCATATTTCGGGTATAACCACGTATTCGGCGAAGGAGCCGTTGGTATCAACTCCGAGGATTTTGAGGTTTTGGCAGATGTGGGGTTGCCCCTTGCGGCAGACCGGGCAGGTGTAATCGGGGATGTGGCTTTCGGCGGAGATGAAATCTCCTACTTTGATGCTTTTGACTTCTTTCCCTACTTCCACCACTTCTCCGCAGAACTCATGGCCTATGATTAGAGGTGGTTTTATGCGGCTTTGAGCCCAGGCATCCCACTTGTATATGTGCACATCGGTTCCACAGATGGATGTAGCCCGCACCTTTACCAAGATTTCGTTCGGGCCGGGATGGGGTATATCAACCAAATCCATTTCCAAGCCAGGGCCTGGCTTCTTTTTGAGGAGAGCTCTCATCTTCTCAGCCATTGTTTTCCTCCTCTTTGAGGATTAAAAAAAACCCGGTTCCCTTGGAGGAAACCGGGCTCTTTAGCGGGAGCATGTTGTGCATGTAGTGGCAGTGCACCCTGAGCAAGGGTTACCTCCCAGGGTTCTTGTTGTGCCACCCTCACCACGGCTTACGGCTGCAAAGAGGGAAATGGCTTTTTCGGTTTCGGTGCTACCGCAGTAAGGGCAACTGGCGGGTTCATCGGCTTTGCTTATAGGCCGCAAAACTTCAAAGGTCTTGCCGCAATTCCCACACCTGTATTCGTATATCGGCATTTCTTACCCCCAACCCGATTTTACGGCTTAATTTTAGCACAGCTTTTTTCTTCTGGCAAGGGTTTAAATCAGTTTTCTTGGCAGGCGTTGGCTTTCGCCGACGCTTTCTTTTTATCCAGCCGAAGGCTTGGGGGTAATTTTAGGAAAATTATCCCACCCTCGTTGGCTTAGGGTTTGCCAGCGTTTTGGGGTCCCACTCGTGGCGGGGTTGCAGGGGTGGGCTACTCGCCCCCTCTCTTTTTATTCTGGGGGCACATCCCCCACACCCCCTGCCATGGGGGCTCCGCCCCCCTGGACCCCCCATTTGCCCACCCCCGTGGGCTGAGGGTCCGCCAGCGTTCTGGGGGTTAATCTCTCCCCTGGCCTCTCTCCCGAGCGGAAAGGGGGGAATTCCGCCAAATTTTCCCCCTTCCCTCGCGGAGATTGGCCCTAAGCCAGCCCCAGTTCACGCAGCCTTTCGGGCTTGAGGGTGCCTTCTTCGGTCCAATCCCGGACTGCATAGTAATCCGCAAGGAGTTTTTCCATGTCGGGAACAGCTCCTTGAGCCCCTCCATCGGGAAGAGGACGGAGGAGCAAAGAGGGGAGGTGATCGTCCTGGCGTTTTACCCCCATCTTCACATTGAATGCCCGCTTGAGGTCAAAGATGTCCCTGCCTATCTTTACAAGCTCCTCAATTCCTATATCCCACCCCGTGGCTTCCCTCAGGAGCTTGGCAATCCTCTCCGGACCGGGGCTGCAGAATTGGCACATTATCATGGAGTTGTAGAGGGCACGCCAGTCCTGGATGCGAGCTACCATCCAAGCCTTCTCCTCTACGCTGAAGCGGTCCCCAGGAATTATCCCGATTTCAGGGATGGCGCTCCCAGAGTCCACAGCGTAGGGGTCACCCTGCATGTGGCAGGCCCCACGAGGCGATGTGGCGTAGGCCAGGGCACTCCCGAAGAAAGCCCGCGGTTCGTGCATCGGGACTTCCAGCCCCTTAACGTGAGCCGCTTCTTCAGGAAGCCCAAAGCGCTCCCCAACCGACCTTACCCCTTCGGCCAGGATTGCCCCAAAGCCTTCTTTCCGAGAGATGAGTTCTATAAGCCTGAGCGCCCCCTCCGGGTCACCCCACTTGAGGGCAAAGCCCACTTCCCTTTCGCTTACGACCCCACGGTCAAAAAGGTAATAGGCAAAGGCTATGGTTACACCAACGGAAATTGTGTCAAGCCCGAGGGAGTTGCAGAGGTAGTTGGCATAGGATACGGCGGCCAAGTTGTCAACCATCAATAGGGTTCCGAGTGAGCAGAGGGTTTCGTATTCGGGGCCTTCTGTGACCGGGAGTTTGTATTGGCCTTCTTTCACTTCAATGACCCGACCACAAGCGATGGGGCAGCCGTAGCAGGCGCTGGTCTTGACCAGGATGGTTTCGGCCATGGTGGCCCCGCTGAGTTTGCCGGTCCCTTCAAAATAGCCTTTGGTGAAGTATTTTATCGGGACATCGCCGAACTCGTGGCCCAGGTCCATCCAGAAAGCCGTGCCCCCAGAGTGGAAGAGTTGGGCGGTGAAGTCTTCTCGGACCCAATCCCTGGCTTCCCTGGCTACTTCGTTAAAAGCTGCCTCGTTGTAGAGGGGGATGGTTCCCGAGCCCTTTACGGCGATGGCTTTCAGGTTCTTTGAGCCCATGACTGCCCCTGGACCGCCACGGGCCGCTGCTCTGGCGTTATCGTTGATTATGGCGGCCATTTTCACCAGTTTTTCCCCGGCCAGGCCAATGCAAGCTATCCTGGCTCTTGGCTCCCCGATTTCTTCTTTTATGGCTTCTTGAACCCTATATGTGTCCAATCCCCAGAGGTGGGAAGCAGGCCTCACTTCCACTTTCCCATCGTTAATCCAGAGGTAAACTGGTTCGGGTGAACGGCCGCGGATTAGGATTCCATCATAGCCGGCGAAGCGCATTTCCGGGCCGAAGAATCCGCCAGCATTGCTTTCACCCCATATTCCTGTGAGCGGGGAAAGGAAGCAAGCGGTGTAGCGGCCACAGGAAGGAGCCCTCGTCCCCACCAATGGGCCGGTGGTGAAGAAGAGGATGTTATCGGGGCCCAAGGGGTCGGTGGAGGGAGAGATGAGGTCATAGAGGTAACGGCAGGCAAGTCCCCCACCTCCTAAGAATCGGGAGGCATGTTCCTCCCTCAACGGCTCTACTTCCCATTGCCCTTGGGTGAGGTCTACCACGAGTATTTTGCCTAAATATCCTCCGGGCATTTTTATCCCTCCGCTATCATCTCCAAGAAAGCCTGTATCCTGGTGGCGATGGGGCCAAGGCTTCCGGGTTGTTCTACTTCTACCATGAGGATTGGAACCTTTTTCTCTTGGAAGAGGGACTGCATGAGCGGAAATTCCCAGCCCCACGGGTCACAGAATTTCTGGCGTACCAAGATTAATCCTTGAGCTTTGGCCTTACGAGTTTTCTCCAGCAAGCTTTGGGAGTAAGCACCAGGTTTGAGGAATTTGCAGGGGCAAATTGGCCTTTCAAGGAGACGTCTGGCTATGGCCTCAATGGGTGGGATGGACTCATCGGCGAGGGTTTGGAAGTAACGAGTGCCGTTGCAGAAGTCATCATCCACTATTTTGCCCCCGCTTTCTTCTATGAAGTCAACCAAACTGAGGTCATCAAGGGTTGAGCCGGCCAGCACTATCCGGACTTTGCCGGGGTTCTCTTCTTCCTCAACCTCCAAATTCTCCAGGAAACTTATGGCCTCTCCTAAAGGCAAGGTGAGGGCTTTGTTTACCAGGCTGAAGAAGCGGGAGGCCGGCATTTTCTCCCGCCTTGAGGCCAGGTTTTGCAGGAGGATACGCTTCCTGTTGGCAATCTTTACGGCCTCTCTCAGGGCTTCCTCCCCGATGAGGAGGCCTATTGAGGCTTCCAAGCGACCTTTCAGCCTTTCCAGTTCGGCCATGGTGTAAGGGAGAGCTTTCTCCGAGCTCAGGACGGTGGGCAAATTGAAGGTTTCCACTATCTTGTGGGGGCAAGCTTGGGGCCATATGTCGGCAAGGCATTGCATTGTATCGCAAGTGTGGGTGAAAATCACCCCTTCCAAGGAGTTTAGCTCCCCTTTGATGGCCCGGTGGAGGCAAGCTCTGGCAAGGTAACAGGTATAGCTCTGAAGGTGGGTTTGGGATAGCGAAGCATCGGTTGCGCCGGGAATTATGCGGATGGGGTTAAACCCCGCAGCGATGAGCAATTCCTCGGGAACGTAAGAGCAAAAGTAACCAATGGTTTTCTGTGGCAAGTCAAAGGGCATGTTTATCTACTCCGGATGTTTTTCCAGCGTTTTGGCGCAAGGCCATGGTTTCAGAGCATGGCGCGCTCCAATAGGCCATCTATCTGAGCTACAATTTCCTGGTCGGTGAAGTGGAGGGCAGTAATGGCATGGGAAGGACAGGTAGCGGCGCAGGTCCCACAACCCTGGCAAAGGGCAGGGTTAACCTCAGCCTTGCCCCGGATGTTGCGGGCTATGGCCGAATAAGGGCAGGCCAGTATGCATTCTCCGCAGCCCACGCAAGCTGCTTCATTCACTACGGCGACGGTGGGCGAGATTACGACTTCGCCGAGGTTGAATAGTTTCACCACTTCCATGGCTGCAGCCTCGGCGTGGGCGACGGTATCGGGGATGTCGCGGGGGCCTTGGCAAGCTCCGGCCAGGAAAATGCCCGCGGTGGCCGTCTCCACCGGCCTGAGTTTGGGATGGGCTTCCGCAAACCAGCCGTCAGGGGTCCGACCAAGCCGGAAGAGAGCGGCAACTCGGTCGGCATCGGGCTGAGGCTCTATGGCCGTGGCCAAGATCACCATGTCCACGTCCACGAATACCAGCCGGCCCAAGTTGGCATCCTCTCCTTTAACTCGCAGCTTACCGTTGGGGAGGACTTCCACTTCAGCTCCCCGGCCTCGGACGAAAATCACTCCATCTTCTTGGACGCGCTCGTAAAATTCCTCGTAGGCTTTCCCGAAAGCGCGCATGTCCATGTAGAATTCGTAGACTTCGGCGCCAGTCTTCTCGCGCACTTGGTGGGCATGCTTTAGGGAGTACATGCAGCAGATGCGGGAGCAGTAGGGGTGGGCATTGACGTCCCTACTTCCCACGCAGTGGATTATGGCCACCCTTTCCGGCTTCTTCCCCTCCGCCGTCAATATCTCCCCGCCGGTGGGGCCGCCAGCGCTTGTGAGCCTTTCAAATTGCAAGCCCGTGATGATATTGGGGGAAAGGCCATAGGAGTACTGGGGGAGCTTGCGGGGGTCCCACATGGCAAAGCCCGTGGCCACTACGATTGCCCCTACCTTAAGCTCCAGGATTTGGTCCTGCTGTTCGTAGTCAATGGCTCCGGCAGGGCAGAGCTTCTCGCAAGCTCGGCACCGGCCTTTGGTGAACCAGAGGCAATTTTCCCGGTCAATCACCGGGACGTTAGGGATGGCTTGGGCGAAGGGGCGGTAGATAGCCTTGCGCTTACCCATCCCAGCTTCAAAGCCGGTATCAACGACTTTAACCGGGCACTTCTCCTGGCAGATGCCGCAGCCGGTGCAAACCTCTTCCCGCACAGACCTGGCCTTCTTCCGAACTCGGACCGTGAAGTTGCCGATGTAGCCGGATACATCTTCAACTTCGCTGTAGGTGAGGAGGGTAATGTTGGGATGCCGACCGGCATCCATCATCTTCGGCCCGAGGATTCAGGTACTGCAGTCCAGGGTGGGGAAGGTTTTATCAAGCTGGGCCATGTGGCCGCCGATGGATGGCTCCCTCTCCACCAAGTAGACCGGATAGCCGGCATCGGCTATGGATAGAGCTGCTTGGATTCCGGCGATTCCCCCGCCGACAACCAAAGCAGCCTTTGTTACTGGCTCACGGCGTGGCTCCAGGGGCTGGTGGAAAGCGACCCGCATTACGGCGGCCTGCACAAGCCTCTTGGCTTTCTCGGTCGCTTTCTCCCGATCCTTAGTTGTCCAGGAGACATGCTCTCGGATGTTGGCCATTTCAAAGTAATAGGGGTTGAGGCCGGCCGCCTCCAGAACCCGCTGGAAAGTCAATTCATGCATCCGGGGAGTGCAGGAGGCCACTACAACCCGATTTAACCCCAGGTTGCGGATGTCCTCTGCTATCATCTTCTGGCCTGGTTCGGAGCACATATACTTGTAGACCCGGGCCACGACCACGCCAGGGAGCTTGGAAGCCATCTCTGCCACGGCGTTAACATCAACCGTAGCCGAAATGTTTATGCCACACTCGCAGATATAGACGCCAATCCTCGGCTGTTCCATAGGACTAACTCCTTTTGGGAATTAAACCGCAAAGGACGCGAAGAACGCAAAGTTTTTTATTGAATTTTAAGGTTCAGGACGATTCTTTTAATGCTATTCCGCAGTCTGACCACGTTAAATAAGCCGATTCTAATAGACCCGGCCCCAGCTGGCGATGGACCTCAAGCGCCGCGCCTATGATTTGGTTAGACAAATTAAAACACCTTTGCATCCTTTGCGCTCTTTGCGGTTAAAACTTCACCGGCGTGATGTGCCGTCGCAAGCCCAGCTTTTCTTCTGGCAAACCCAAAGCCAAGCCTATTAGTTGGGGCAGATAAAGGACAGGAATCTGCACTTTCCGCCCCAACAATCGTGATACTTTGTCCTGATAAGCGTCCAAATTCATATGGCACATTGGGCAAACAGTCACGATGCAGTCGGCACCCTCGCAAGCCTCCAGTACTGAGCCAACCATGGTCAGGCCCACTTCCGGCTTAGTCATAAGTAGCGAAGTCCCACAGCAGGAAGCTTCACGGGAATGGCGGTGGGCCTTGACCCCCAGCGCTTCTAACAAAGGTAGCATGGAGGTAGGGCGCTGCCCATCGTCAAACGGGCTATATGGGCGGACGGTCTGGCAACCGTAGTAAGGGGCAACGGTAAGCCCTTCCAGCGGCTTCTTCACGCGCGCCCGAATTGCCTCCGGCCCGAAATCGTTGGCCAAAACATCCAAAATATGGCGGGCTGTTAATGTCCCTTGGTAAGCCAGACCCTCTAGTTCCAGGGCCTGGTTGACCTTCTGGTGAAGTTGACGGTTGGCAGCCAGGGTGGCAAAGGTCCGGCGGAAGTTGGTATAACAGGCACTGCAAACCGTGAGCAAGTCCCGACCGTTGGCCTGTTTTTCGGCCAGGGCCAGGTTACGGGCCGGGAGGACAAAGCCCAGCAACTCGCTCATAACCGAAGCGACGCTGGCCCCACAGCAAGTCCAGCCCTCCAGCTCCTGGACATCGGCGCCCAAGGCTTGGAGCACCGCCAAAGTGGAATCCCGGTACTCCAAAGCCGTGCCCTCCTGAGAGCAACCGGGATAAAAGATGTACCTCATCTTTTCTCCTCCAGCTCAGCCACCCGCGCGAAGAGGCGGTCCAACCGGCCCTCTCCACCCAGCCGAGGCAATTCCGGGCGGATTTTGCCCCGGGCCAGCATTGTCAGACCCAGGCGGGCAAAACCCAGCGCAGCCAAAGGATTGGAAGCTAAGAAATAGCGGGCCATAAACTCCACCTCCCGCAACCGCCCGTAGCGACGCATCACCTCGGCAAAGGCTCGGTAGAAAGCTTCACTCTGGGGAGAGGAGACGATTCCCCTTTCCATCGCCAATTCCTTCAAACGGACGATGGTTTCCGTAAGCGGAATACCGCGCGGGCAGCGGACATGACAAGTGTAGCATAAGCTGCAAAGCCAAATGCTTTTGGAACGTAGCACTTCTTCAGTCATACCCAATTGGACCATTCGCCACATCTGGCGAGGAGAAATGTCCATTGCATGCGCTGCAGGGCAGGAAGCAGAGCAAGTCCCGCACTGAATACAGGAGAGAATCTTTTCCCACCGGCCAGGACTTACCCGTTGAGCCAGGCTCCGGTCCAATTGGCCAAGGTCCAAAGCTTCAGTAATAGCTGCCATCCATCACCTCCTTACCCGCTAAGGGCAATGGCAAAATCGGCAGGGGTCACGCCAGGGCTTTCTACACCTTGCTCGGCGTAGAAGCGAGCGATGACCTCCTCCACTTCCTCCACCCGCACGCCAACCAGGGCCCGCTCCAGCTCGGCCAGCCGGTCAGCTGGATAGAAGAAGAAATCGCCGGAGATGGAAACATCGGCAATGACCCCCTCTTTCACCTCCATCGTAGCCCGGATGAGGCCTCCGGGGGCCTTGTAAGCCTTCTGCCGAACTTCAACCCCTGCTCGGATGGTAACCCCTCGCTCAATCTTTGGGCTTCGGCGGAGGAAGAGCCACTCCTCACTCAGCATTATCTCCCCTAAGCGGTCTGCTTCCGCTTTCCAATCGGGGTCAATCCTCGTTTCCTCCTCCATCGGCCCCAAAATCTCGGAAAACTTCTCCGCCAAAAGCCCCCAAAGCTCATCCCTCGGAGGGCTATACCCAAGCTCTCGCTTGATGGTGCTAAGGTTATCCTGGAGGGTTTTGTAGACCTTGTCCCGGAACTTCTCATCGGGCACTTTGAGGACCCGCACCATCATCTCGTAGTTGAAGTCAACGATTAAGTTGCCGACAAAGACCACGAAATCGCCGATTTCGGCTACCCCTGTGCCCGAGATTTTGCGGTTGTTAGCGATTATGTCATTTATGGGCTTGTATTGGGCGGGGATGCCTATGGCCCTGTAGGCAGCGATTGGGGCCTGGAGGAAGCGACGGTAGAATTCCTCCCGGCTTGCTGGAACCAAGGGGTTGCCCTTGCGAATCACCAGCTGCCAGAAGAGCTGGTCCCCATCCAGGTAAACGGCTCCTCCCCCTACCTCGCGCCGGAAGACAGGGATGTCATGCTCCCTACAGTAAGCCAGGTCCACCTCTTGCTCCGCATCCTGGAAATAGCCGATGCAGACGTAGGGGGAAGCGGGGGAGCATAAGATTAGCCCTTCGCGCTTAAGCCTGGGGAGAGCATGGTAAAGCAGTTGGGAGTAATGCCAGGGTACAGTTCCAAGGCGATACAGCTTCATCACTTGCCCCCTTTGAGGACCGCTTTGTATTTTTCGGCCTCGGCTTCAATAAAGGCCTTGAATTCGGGGGAATCGGCCCGCATCAGGTTGGCGAGCTCGGCCGGGTTGGACATCTCAATCTTCACGAGCCAGCCTAGGTCAAATGGCGACTTGTTTATGAGTGTAGGCTCCCACTCCAGCTCCTCGTTAACGGCCACGATTTTACCGCTGACGATGGCCGGGATTCGCCCAACCCACTTGCCGGACTCAATGGACATGAAGGTTTGCCCCTGGGTCACAGCCTTGCCGACGGGCGGTATCTCCACGTAAACGATTTCCTTTGCCAGCTTCTGGCCGAAATCGGTGAGGCCTTGGGTGACTATATTCCCTTCCACGCGGCCCCAGCTGTGCTTAGAATCGTAGTAAAGGTCATCGGGGAAATCAAATCCTGCTATCTGCATGGCTTTCCCTCCTTGTTTTAGTCCAAGCGGGCTTTATTATACACCACCGTCGGGCTTTGTCAAAGGGTCGGTGTGAAATTCTGGCCCATACACCAAGTGCTCACGCCCCTTGATTTTTTGCCAATTTAAGGTATAATTCCAACCCCGGGGTTAACAAAAAACCGAGGAGTTGGGCCTATGGCGAACGAAAGGAAGAGCTCCGTTCTCGTGCTGGGAGGCGGCGTAGGGGGGATGAGAGCCGCTCTGGATGTGGCCGATGCTGGATTGGAAGTTTACTTGGTGGAATCAACCCCATGGCTGGGTGGAATCGTGGCCCAGTTGGGCTTTATGTTCCCAACCCATGACTGCGTCCTCTGCCGGGGCACGGCCGAGCACGGCCCAGGCTGCACCCGCCCTACCATTTCCCCTGCCCTCATGGATTACAGCCGCCACCCCAATATACACCTCTTCGTCAATACCGAAATCGTCGGCCTTGAAGGGGAGGCCGGCAATTTCACCGTAACCCTAAGGGTCAATCCAAGATACGTTAATCCTGACCTATGCATTAACTGCGACCGCTGCGCTCAGATATGCCCTGTGGAAAAGCCAAGCCGCTTCCAAATGGGCTTGGCAATGCGCAAACTCGCCTACAAAAGTTCCCCAAGGGCTATCCCCGACGCTTACATGATTGAAAAGACCGACTTCTGCGAAACCTGCCGCCGCTGCGAGAAGGTCTGCCCCACTAAGGCCATAAACCTGAAAGAGGAGCCTCGGGAAGAGAAGGTAAACGTTGGGGCAATAGTCCTGGCGATGGGCTACCGGCTTTTCAACCCCCGCCGGTACGAAGAGTACGGCTACGGCCGCTACCCCAACGTCATAACCAGCATGGAGTACGAAAGGCTGGCCAGCCGCTCCGGCCCCACCGAGGGAATCGTAGTCCGACCATCTGATGGCACTACACCGCGCAAGATTGCTTGGCTTCAGTGCATAGGCTCGCGGGACCAAGAGCACCCCTACTGCTCTTCAATCTGCTGCATGTATTCCACCAAGGAAGCCGTCCTGGCCAAGCAACGTATCCCGGGTGTTGAGGCTAAAATCTTCATCATGGATGAAAGGGCTTTCAACAAAGAATACAACGCCTACTACCTCCGCTCCAAAGAACTCTACAACGTTGAATACATCCGCTCACGTGTCTCTTCCATCACCGAAGACCCAACCACTCACAACCTAACCCTGCGCTATGCCACCGACGATGGCCACATCGTTGAAGAAGAATTTGACATGGTTGTCCTATCGGTTGGGGTGGAGCCGCCCTTAAGCACCCGCCAGGTAGCCGAAATCTTGGGCATTGATTTGAATCAATACGGCTTCTGCTGGACCGATAAGTTTGGCCCCTTGCAGACATCGCGTCCTGGAATTTACGTATGCGGCTCCTTCGCTTCCCCCAAGGAGATAGCTGAAACCCTATACGAAGCCAGCGGAGCAGCTGCAGAAGCGATGCTTTTGCTTAAGGACAAACTCGGTTCCGTAGACCGTGAAGAAAAGTTCCCGCCAGAAAGGGATGTATCAAGGGAAGAGCCAAGGATTGGGGTATTCCTCTGCCGGTGTGGGGGGGAAATAAGCCAAAGCATTGACTTGGAAACTATCGCCCAGAAAGCCAAAGCCTTGCCCAGGGTTGTCCATGTCCAACAAGTAAACTTGGCCTGCTTCCCAGAGGGGCAAGAGCAAATCAGCCGAGCAATCACCGAACACGGCCTTAACAGAGTAGTAGTAGCGGCCTGCAGCCAACGCACACACGAACCGCTTTTCCAGAAAGTCCTGAGGCGCGCTTCCCTCAATCCCTACTACTTGGAACTGGTGAACATAAGGGAACACAGCGCCTGGCCCCACCTTCACGATAGGGAAGGGGCAACCCGCAAGGCCATGGAGGCTTTAAGGGTTGGAGTAGCCAGAGCTGCCCGCCTGCAAGCCCTGCAAAAATTCTCCGTAAAGCCAGTAAAGAAAGCATTGGTCATCGGGGGCGGGCTGGCAGGAATGGTAGCCGCTCTGACCATAGCCGATGCCGGGTTCCCAGTCTACCTTGTGGAGAAGAGCAATCGCCTCGGCGGCTACCTCCAGAAAATCCACTTCACCGCCGAAGGGAAAGACCTACGACGCCTCCTCTGGGACCTCACCAACCGTGTTGGAAACCACCCACTTATCACCGTCTTCAAAGAAGCCGAGCTCATCAACCACTACGGCCACGTAGGAGACTTCCATTCCCTAATCCGCACAAAATACAAGGATGTGGAACTGGAGCACGGGGTCACCATTGTGGCTACCGGGGCCAGGATGTATTCGGGGAGGGAATACCTCAAAGGGGAAGACCCCAGAATCTTGGACCAGCTGGAGCTTGAAGAGCTCATAGTCAACCACCCCGAGAGGGTCAGGAACCTCCGGTCGGTGGCGATAATCCAGTGCGTTCGGCCGAGGAGCCCAAAATACGATTACTGCAGCCGTATCTGCTGCACTAACACCATGGCCAACGCCATCCGCCTCAAAGAGCTAAACCCCTCCTGCGAGGTCTACGTCCTCTACAAGGACATAATCACTTACGGTTTCCGCGAAGAATACTACACTAAAGCGCGGGAACTGGGCACAATCTTCATCCGCTACACCGATGAGGAAGCCCCTACCATTAAAGTCGTCTACGGAGAACTCCGGGTAGAAGTAAAGGACCAAAGCACGGGTGAACTCCTGGTGCTCAAGCCCGACCTAATCTCGCTAACCCTCGGCATCTTACCCTCTGAAGATAACGAAAAGCTGGCCCGAATCCTGAGGGTTCCTCTATCCCCTGAGGGCTTCTTCCTTGAAGCTCACCTCAAGATGAGGCCGGTGGATTTCATAAACGAAGGGATTTTCCTGGCCGGGATGGCTCACTATCCCAAATTCATAGAAGAATCCATAGCTCAGGCCAAAGCCGCAGCCGCCCGAGCTTTAACCTACCTGACCAAAGAAGAAATCAAGGTAGGCGGGGTCATAGCCCAAGTAGAGCAATCCAAATGCGTCGGCTGCTTGACTTGCGTGCGCATCTGCCCCTTCCACATTCCGGTCATAGACCCCAAAGCCATCGGGAACGGAGGGATAAAGGGGGCTGCCTTTATAGACCCGGCCAAATGCCAAGGTTGCGGAACCTGCACCGCCGAATGCCCGGCAAAGGCCATACAGCTTCTGCATTACACCGATGAACAAATCATGGCCCCCGAAGAAAGTGTGCTGGGAGCATGGCTAACTTAAGGAGGCACAATATGACTCTGGGCGAAAGCACCATAAGGCTTGACATAAAGACCAAAGTCCAGGGCTCAAGACGCTACCCTCAAGATTTCAACATGCCCGGCCAACTTTATGCCAAGGTCGTATGGAGCCAATACCCACACGCCAGGGTGAAGAGAATTGACACTTCCGCTGCCGAAGCCACCCCTGGGGTGGTCAAAGTCATAACCTACAAAGACGTACCCCTCAACGAATACGGCATTAGCATCCCCGACCAAACCGTCTTAGTCCCTGAAGGGGGCAAGGTCCGATGGCTTGGCGACCGCATAGCCATCGTCGTAGCTGAGACGGAAGAAATAGCCGAAGAGGCACGCAAAAAGGTCAAGGTTGAATACGAGCCCTTACCTGTCGTAACCGACCCCCGTGAAGCGATGAAGCCAGGCTCCCCCTTGGTCCACGAAGAAAGAGGCACAAACATCTTGCACCACATAAAGATACGCCGTGGGGACGTGGAAAAGGCCTTTGAGGAGGCCGATGTCATCGTTGAAGGTTACTACATAACCCCTCACGTAGAGCATGTCTACCTCCAACCCGAGGCTGGAATCGGCTACATAGATGAAGAGGGACGCATAACGGTGATTGCAGCTGCCCAATGGCCACACGATGACTTGCACCAGATTTCCCACTTCCTCCAGATTCCGATTGAGAAACTGAGGGAGATTGTGCCGGCAGTAGGGGGAGCCTTCGGGGGAAGGGAGGATATGTACATCCAGCACCTCTTGGCCCTCTGTGCTTACGTGGTGCGCAGGCCGGTGAAAATGGTCTTCACACGCGAAGAAACGATGATGCGCACTGGGAAGCGCCACCCCTTCTACATCCGCCACAAGTGGGGGGCCAAGAAAGATGGGAAACTTCTGGCTGGCGAAGTGGAGATGATTTCCGATGCCGGTGCCTACGCCTCAACCAGCATACCCGTCCTAAACAATGCCGCCAGCTTCGCCCTTGGCCCCTACGTATGGCCAAACGTCAAGGTTGATGCTTACACCGTCTACACCAACAACGCCGTGACGATGGCGATGCGAGGCTTTGGCTCCACTCAGTCCGCCTTCGCCTACGAAATCCAAATGGACAAGTTGGCCGAAGCTTTGGGGATGGACCCGGTGGAGTTAAGGATGAAGAACTTGGTGGAGGACGGCTCCCCCACCATTACCGGGGCCACTTTCCCGCCAGGGGTGGGGATAAAGGAGACCCTGCGCCAAGCGGCACTGGCCGCCGGATGGCGGGAAGAGAACGGACGCTGGATAAAGCCTCAAATCCCGCAGCCCAAAGAGCCATATAAGCGGCGGGGAATTGGGGTAGCTTGCGCTTTCAAAAACGTCGGCTACAGCTTCGGCTTTGATGATAAGGCCACCGCAAGGGTAATTCTTTCTTGGGATGAATCGGGGGAGATAACGCGGGCCATCGTAAAAATCGGGACCTCCGAGGTAGGGGAGGGGGTACATACGGCTTTAGCTCAAATCGCTGCCCACACCTTGGGTATCCCAATCCAAAAAGTCCGGATTGCCTTAGTGGATACGGCCGAAGTCCCTAATGCCGGAAGCTCCTCTGCCTCCCGCCACGTCTACATCTCCGGCAATGCAGTAAAAGCAGCCTGCGAATTGGCCCTGCGCAGAAAGGAAGAAATCCTCAGGGCAGAAACCGGCGAGACCTCCGTGGAAGTAGAATACACCTACCGAGGGCGAATTGAACGGCCAACCACACCTTACCACCCCGAAACGGGAGAGTGCTTCCCCCACATCAGCTACGGCTGGGGCACCCAGATAGCTTTGGTAGAAGTAGACACCGAAACAGGGCAAGTCTCGGTCCTGAAAATATGGGCTGCCCACGACGTAGGCAAGGCCGTCAACCCTGAAATGATAATTGGCCAAATCGGAGGCGGGGTCCACATGGGCATAGGGTATGCCCTCATGGAACACTTCATCCACGAAGGCGGCTACCCCCGCACCCGCCGCTTGAGCGAATACCCAATACCTACCGTCCTGGACATGCCTCCGGAAATTGTCCCCATCATCGTAGAAGTTCCCGACCCCGCTGGGCCGTATGGGGCTAAAGGCGTAGGGGAAATGACCACTTTGCCTACTGCCCCGGCCATCATCAACGCCATCCACGATGCAGTAGGGATTTGGGTTGATGAACTTCCGGCCACAGAGGAAAAAGTCTACAAACTCCTGAAGGAGGCAAGAGCACGATAATGGAAAGGAGCTACCGCTACTTTGACCTCATAATGGCTCTCTTCGTGGCTGTGCTAATCATAAGCAACATAGCCTCAAGCAAAATCTTGCTCCTTGGCCCATTCACCTTTGACGGTGGCACAATCCTCTTCCCCATCTCCTATATTTTCGGCGACATCCTGACCGAAGTCTACGGGTACAGGCGGTCCCGGCGGGTCATATGGATGGGCTTCTTCTGCACTGCCCTCATGGCCCTGACCTTGAGCATAGTAAGGGTGCTGCCGCCGGCGCCCGGGTGGGAAAACCAAGAAGCCTACGAAAAAATCCTCGGAATGACCCCACGAATCGTCCTTGGAAGCCTCATAGCTTACTGGGCCGGGGAATTCTCCAACTCCTACACCCTGGCTAAAATGAAAATCCTGACCCGGGGCCGGTGGCTTTGGACCAGGACCATAGGCTCAACTTTAGTGGGGGAGGGGGTTGATACCCTCCTCTTCTGCTCCATAGCCTTCGCTGGTGCCCTGCCTTGGTCCCTCCTGGGAAGCGTAATCCTCTCCAATTACGTGTTCAAATGCGGCGTTGAAGCCATCATGACCCCCGTAACCTACCGGATTGTGAACTTCTTGAAAAGGGCTGAGAGGGAGGACTACTTTGATTACGACACCGATTTCAACCCCTTCAAGATAGAGGCATGAGCATGGAGCATCGCTCGGGCTTTGTCTCCATAATAGGCAAGCCGAATGTGGGAAAATCAACCCTTATGAACGCCTACCTGGGGCAGAAAGTGGCCATAGTATCGCCCAAGCCCCAGACAACCCGCCACAAAATTCGGGGAATTTTAACCCTACCCAACGCCCAGATAATCTTCGTTGACACCCCCGGCATCCACAACCCCCTCCACAAGCTTGGCGAGTACATGGTCAAAACCGCAATATCCGCAATAGTGGATGCGGACGTAGTAGTCTTCCTGGTGGATGTATCGCAGTTACCGGATGATGAAGACCGCCTCATAGCCCAGACCCTAAAGGAGCGGTGCAAAAGCCCGGTAATCCTGGCCATGAACAAGATGGACCTTCTGACCCCGGACAAGGTCAAGCCCCACACCGAGGCTTACCTTGCCCTTGGGGAATTTAAGGACTGGATTTTAATCTCCGCCACTACCGGTGACAATCTGGACAAACTCAGGGACATCATCATCTCTTACCTTCCTCCTGGCCCCCGCTACTACCCTGAGGACCAGATAACCGATGTAGATGAACGCTTTATTGCTGCTGAACTCATCCGGGAAAAGGCCCTTCATTTCCTGCACCAAGAAGTTCCTCACTCCGTGGCGGTAGTGATAGATGAATTCAAGGATCGCTCGGAGGACCTTTCCTACATAAGCGCGACGATTTTTGTGGAGAAAGAATCGCAGAAGGCAATAGTTATCGGCAAAGATGGGGCCATGCTCAAGAAGATAGGCCAAGCTGCCCGCAGGGAATTGGAATTAATCCTTGGGCGCAAGGTCTACCTTGAGCTATGGGTAAAAGTTAGGAAGCGCTGGCGGAAGGACGAGGAAGAACTGCGCCGCTTAGGCTACATTGCCCCTAAGGTGTAAGCTTCCCCTCTCGCTTGGCCGTAAACGACCAAGCAATCTCCCGGCCTGCGAGGAGATTGCTTCGGGCGCTTTGTGCCCTCGCAATGGCATTCCATAGTCAGCCTCTTTGGACCCTTGGCCTGTAGTTGGCCTACGCCGAGTACGGGCTAGCGGTTGGGGATGTGCCTTTCCGACCTAACCCCCTTGACCCCCTTCCCTGCGAGGGAAGGGGGAAAAATTGATGAGGCCTTCCTCTCTGCCTCGGAGAAAGACAAAACGCTGGCAAACCCTCAGCCCACGAGGGTGGCAAAAGGGGTCCAAGGAGCGAAGCCCCATGGTGGGGGGCGTTGGGGATGTCCCCCACGAAACCTTAAAAGGGGAGCGCCCTCAACCGTTCTGCAACTCATAGTCATTTATTTCACCCCTTGGGGCGAAACAAATGACCGGCTGCTTCCTGCTTCAAAGAGGGGCACCGGGCAAATGCCCTGCAACCTCCCCTCTCCACAGGCGTTACTTCCCAGGGAACTCCCGGTAGGGCCCGTAAGGTGAGCCAACCCATATTGCCATAGATTAAACGCCGCATTCAAATCCCGGTCTATCTCCAGCCCACATGCCTCGCAGCGGAAGACCCTCTGGGATAGAGGAAGCGGAGGACCAATTTCTCCACAATGCGAGCATGTCTTTGTTGAAGGAAAGTCCTGCGGCACTAAAATGAGCTTTGCCCCATACCAGGCGCACTTATACTCCAACATCCGCCGAAACATCCCCCAGCTCACATCATAAATGGCCTGGGAAAGATGGCCGTTCTGGGACATACCCCGTACGTTCAGGTCCTCAACGACTATGACTGGCTTGGTTTTCGCCAGCCAAGTCGTGACCTTGTGCAGGAAATCGCGGCGGATGTTCCTAACCCTACGGTGCAAGCGGGCCAAACGCAATGAAGCCTTCTTGAAATTCTTGGAGAACTTCTGCTTCCGGGAAAGCTGGCGTGAACGCCGCTCCAAAAGCCGCAGGGCCTTCTTAAGAGGCTTGGGAGCCTCTACCTTCGTGCCATCCGAGAGGGTGATGAACGATTCCAGCCCCAAATCAACCCCAACGATGTCTTCCGGTCCCCGAACTTCCCTGGGTTCTGGGTCAGGCCGCTCTACCACGCAAGTGAGGCTGACAAACCAGCGGTCAGCCTCACGGGAGATTGTGGCCGAGAGGATGCGGGCTTTCCTCGCTTGGAGGAGCTCAAGGAGTTTGTCCGTCCGTTCCTTAGTCCGCACTTTGCCGATGCGGGGAAGCTTAACATGGCGAGGAGTGACTTGGATGGAGCCGGTCAGACGGGCCTTGTTATCGTCCAGGCTCTTCTTTCGCTTGAAGCGGGGGAAGTTTGCCCTGCCTTCTCGCCAATTGCGTACAGCCCGCTCCAGGTCTCGGAAAGCTTCCTGGGGGGCGCATTTGGATACTTCCACCCACCAAGGGGCGTTTTCCCTCTTCCAGCGGTTCCACTCCTTGTGGAGCTGGATAGCGGAAGGGAGGGGGCGGCCTTGCTCCAAAGCCTCCTTCAGGCGGGTCAGGCCCCAATTGTAGGCGAAGCGTGCGGCCCCAACGTGCTTAGCCAAAGCTACGCGGGCCTTTTGGTTAGGGTCCAATTCAAAGCGAAAAGCCTGCCTTACTTCCACCGGTCTCAGCTCCGTCCTGGCTGGAATAAATGATAATAAAATCGCCAACAGTTGTCAACCCTTGCCAGCCCTGCCCTGAGTGGGACCCAACACGCTGGCGAACCCAAAGCCTACGAGGGTGGGAAAAGGGAAATATTTCGGGGTTTGGGCCTTTAGCCAAAGAGGCTGAACATATCACCGAAACGCTGCGGTTTGACGGGAGCTGCTTGCCGTGGTACACTCTGGGCAAAGAACCTTGAAAAGGGGGAGCTATATGGGCAAGGAAACACTTTGGGAAGCTCTGCAGAAGGTGTATGACCCCGAATTGGGGAAGAGTATCGTGGAGTTGAAGATGGTTAGAGGGCTTGAGGAGGAAGAAGGAAAGGTGAAAGTAACCCTGGCCCTCACCACCTTGGCTTGCCCCTTGCGGGAAAGGTTGGCCAATGATGTAAAAGAAGCCTTGGAGCAAGTAGAAGGCGTTAGGGAAGTAGAAGTAATCCTGACCGAAATGAGCCCGGAGGAGAAGAAGGCCCTCTTGGACTCGCTCACGCCGGAGGAAGGTGTAGCTAAGAGGTTCAATAGCATAGGGAAGGTGATAGCGGTGATGAGCGGGAAAGGGGGGGTTGGGAAATCCCTCGTAGCAGCGCTTCTGGCTACTCACCTGCGTCGTCAGAACTATCGGGTGGGGATAATGGATGCCGATATCACCGGCCCAAGTATACCCAAAATCTTGGGGGTAAAGGATAAGCCAATCCCCGCTCCCATGGGGATAATACCACCGACCAGCTCCACTGGGATAAAGGTTATGTCCATTGGCCTTTTCCTGCTTAGGGAGGAAGATGCAGTAATCTGGAGAGGCCCCCTCATCTCCAGAGCTATCCAGCAGTTCTGGGGCGATGTCTTCTGGGGAGAACTGGATTACATGGTTGTGGACCTTCCCCCCGGCACCGCCGATGCTTCTTTAACTGTGATGCAAGCCTTGCCGCTCAACGGGGTAATCTTAGTTACATCACCCCAGGAGTTGGTTCGGGTGATAGTGAAGAAGGCGATGCAGATGGCTAAGCATCTCCAGGTGCCTATAATCGGGGTTGTGGAGAACATGAGTTATGCCATATGCCCCGATACTGGAATGCGGTGGGAGCTATTTGGGCCAAGCAAGGGTGAAGAGATAGCCAAGGAGTTAAAGGTTCCCCTCTTGGCTAAGATACCGATTGACCCGGAGATAGCCAAGCTTTGCGATGAAGGCCGGGTAGAGGAATATCACCTTGAGGAATTTGAAGTCATAGCAGCCAGAATCCAGGAGCTTGTTCCAGAGGTAACCCCACGCTTTTTCGTGTCCATCGGGGATTTTTCGGAGGGGGATTAACTTCTTTTGCCCACCCTCGTTGGCTTAGGATTCGCCGGCGTTTTTGGCCCCACTCGTGGGCGGGTTGCCGGGGTTGGCTACTCGCTCCCTTTAGTTTGTGGGGGGACACCCCCCACAACCCCCCGCCATGGGGCTTGCGCCCCCTGGACCCCCATTTACCCACCCCCGTGGGCTGAGGGTTCGCCAGCCTTTTGGGTCCCACTCGTGGCTGGACTGTTAATGCGGGCTACTCACCCCCTCTTTTGGTTTTGTGAGGGGACACCCCCCACACCCCCGCCATGGGGGCTTGCGCCCCCTGGACCCCCGTTTTCCCACCCCCGTGGGCTGAGGGTTCGCCAGCCTTTTGGGTCCCACTCGTGGGCGGGGTTGCTAATGCGGGCTACTCGCCCCCTCTTTTGGTTTTATGGGGGGACACCCCCCACAACCCCCCGCCATGGGGGCTTCGCCCCCCTGGACCCCCGTTTTGCCCACCTCCGTTGGCTGATGGTTTGCCAGCGTTTTGGGCCCCACTCGTGGGCAGGTTGCTAAAGAGGACCACTCGCCCCCTCTTTTGGTTTTGTGGGGGGACACCCCCAAGCCCCCCGCCATGGGGGCTCCGCCCCCTCCACCCCCGATTGCCCACCATCGTGGACTTAGGGTTCGCCGGCGTTTTTCCCTCTCCGAGGCGGGAAGGGGGAAAACCCCGCCAAATTTTCCCCATTCCCTCGCAGGGAAGAGGGCCAAGGGGTTAGGTCAGAAAGGCCCATCCCCCAAAACCCCTGGGAGGGGGAGGCTCTCGGTTTGGTAAAAAGCAGAGATTTTTACTTGCCCTGCCACCAGTCCTTGCGGGAGCGGGGGTCCATGAATGAGCCAGTATCCCTTACGGCCACCTTTATTTCGTTACCGCTGGCTGTGGCAAAGGGCTGCCTATTGCTCAGAGCCGGGAGGTAATCCCTACCTCTGGCATCCCACTCCCGGTAAAGGGCAACTAAGTTCGGGTCAACGCATATGTCTTCAAGGTGTAGGGCGTATCCATAAGCTACCGTGTCTTGCCTCATGTTAACCAGGGTGAGCCTGGTCTCTTCGGCGTATAGCACAAGAGCATGGAACCTTCCCTGATAGATGTCACGGCCAAAATATGGTAAGTAGATTAGCTCTCCGGGCGTTGTCCTCATCCCCAAGAGTGTGACATCCCAAGTGGTTATGGGCTCACCCCGGCGGTTGTTGGCCCAATCCCAATCGTAAACCCTGTAACCCCTCACAAACTCCGGGACCCGCTCATCGCTGAATAAGCCGTAGAGCTGGGGAGCAGCCGAGTCCGAACCCCCGCCGTAGTCCACAAGCCCGAGGTAGGCATTAGGGTTGACAATGTATCCCCTCACGGCCAGGTTCAGGTCGGGGTGCTGGGAGGCTGGGATAGAGGGGTGGGGAGCTGGAACCGGGATGACCTCGTAGGAAGCCCCAGGGATAGGCTGGCAAGGCTGGCTCTTAGCTACAAGGGGTAGGAAAACGAAGTAGGAGAATTCGCTTTGCTTTGGGGATGAGGAAGGGGGTTCGGAATAAGCCTGCCAAACAAGCCCATAGCCTACTAAAGCCAAAAGCAAACAGGGGACGATGAATTTCTTCATTGCTTACCCCCCGTAAGCTTTCAGGCCGGGAATTCTACACCGAGCTCCTGGGCGATGGCTTTGAGGTCTGCCACCACCTTTTTGTCCAACGGGATGCCTTCTCGGGCGAAGCGCTCGGCGGCCTCAAATTCCTTTTCACCATGGATGTAGATGCGGGTCTGGCCTTCTGCCTTCGGCGATTCCTTGAGCCGCCGGATTAGGTCATCCATAGCGGCTTTGAATTCTTCAATTGGCCTGAAGGCATCTATGCGGATGGCTCCGAAGAAGTGGCCTATGTTGGAAGGTAGAGGCTTACCTTGCTCGTCCTTCGGGTAGACTAAGTCGGCGTAAGCAGCTCCGGAGAGGACCCCGCAGAATATGTCCACGGCCAGGGCAAGTCCGTATCCCTTGTGGCCTCCCATCTCTTCTCCTGCCCCTCCCAAGGGGAGGAGGCCACCTCCTCGCCGCTCGGTCAAATTTTTGAGCACGAGGCTGGGGTCATCGGTGGGCAGGCCCTTCTCGTCGGTTGCCCAGCCTAAAGGCATCTTCTTCTCAAGCCTCTGGTAAACTTCAAGCTTACCCCTTGGCACCGCACTGGTGGCCATGTCCAAGACGAAGGGCCGCTCTTTCCCGGCGGGCACAGCTATGCTTATGGGGTTTGTCCCCAGCATCGCCTTCCGCCCGAAGGTTGGGACTACCAGGACATCGGCGTTTGTGGAGGATATGCCGATTAGGTCGTGCTCAAGAGCCATCATGGCGTAATAGCCGGCGATGCCGTAGTGGTTGGAGTTCCGCACGGCAACAAAGCCAACGCCATGGTCCAGGGCTTTCTGGATTGCCAGCTTCATAGCCCTGTAGCTTACCGGTTGCCCAAGGCCGGCCCCGGCGTCTATTGTAGCCGTCACCAGCGTTTCGCGCACCACTTTGACCTCAGGCCGGGCTTTCATCATCCCGACCTTTAAGCCGTTGATGTAGCGGCGCAGTCGGGCAACACCGTGGGAGAATATCCCCCGCAAATCGGCAGTAACCAGGACATCGGCGGTGATGTAGGCGTCTTCTTCGGGAACACCGAGCTTCAGCAAAACCTTTTGGCAAAATTCTTTCAGCGGTTCGGGCTTGACAATGGCTCCAATGTCTTCAGGCCTGATTTCTTCCATGGCTACCTCCTTCGGCTACGAATTGAATGGTTTGCCTGTGGCAAGCCTTTTCTCATACTGTTTCCGGTAAAACTCCATGTATTGTCCGCTCTTGATTTTGCGCCACCACCATTGGTTTTCCACATACCAGCGGACAGTTTCCTCCAAGGCCTCCTCAAATTTATGGCGAGGTTGCCATCCCAAGGCCTTTATCTTGGTGCAATCCAGGGAATAACGGCGGTCGTGGCCGGGGCGGTCTTCCACAAAGCGGATGAGGCTTTCGGGCTTGCGGAGTATCTTGAGGATGAGGCGGGTGAGCTCCAAATTTGTCAGCTCATTCCCAGCGCCGACGTTGTAAATTTCGCCGGGCTTTCCTTCGTGCAGGACGAGGTCAATGGCTTCGCAGTGGTCAAGCACGTAGAGCCAATCCCTGACGTTCATCCCGTCGCCGTAGAGGGGGAGGGGCTGGTTGTCAATAGCGTTGGTGATGAAGAGGGGGATTACTTTTTCAGGGTATTGGTAGGGGCCGAAAGTGTTGGAGCCACGCGTAATCATGACCGGTACACCCCAGGTTTTGTAATAGGCCAAGCACATTAAGTCTCCGCCGGCCTTGCTCGCCGAATATGGGCTCGAAGGATTCAAGGGGTCGCTTTCTTTGAAGGAGCCTTTCTCTATTGAGCCATAGACCTCATCCGTGCTTACTTGCACCATTCGGCTTACCCCCAGTTTCCTCGCAGCTTCCAGGAGCACGTATGTGCCGAAGATATCGGTCTGGATGAATGAGCCAGGCTCAAAGAGGGAGCGGTCCACATGGCTTTCGGCGGCAAAGTTGACCAAAAGATCAACGCCGTAGGCCTTTATGGTCTCCTCCACCTTCTCAGCATCGCATATGTCGCCATGGATGAAGGCGTAGCGGTCGGGGTAAGCCTGAGCTACATCTTTCAGGTTGTCCAGATTGCCGGCGTAGGTCAATTTATCGTATACCACGGCTTTGTAGTCGGGGTATTTTTGGAGGATATAGCGGGTAAAGTTAGAGCCTATGAACCCCGCTCCTCCGGTGATTAGGATAGTAGTCATGGCTTAGGCCTCCTTAGGCTCCGAATCGGTTTAATTTGAAGGCATAGGCAAGTGCTAAAGGCATTAAGTTGACAGCCGGCATACGGCCTATGCTCCCCTTGGCACAAGCCCTTTCCCCGAACTTCTCTACTCCGTCTGGGCGGACGTATCGGGAATAAAGGAGGACAGGGACAGGATGCCAGCTGTGGCTTTTGAGCACAGCCGGAGTTGAATGGTCGCCAGTTATGATAAAGACATCGGGATTGAGGGCCATTATCCTGGGGATATGACGGTCCACTTCTTCTATGAGGGCCACTTTGGCCTCAAAGTTCCCATCCTCCCCGTAAGAATCCGTCTTCTTCACGTGGATGTAGAAGAAGTTGTAATCTTTCCAGTGGGCTTCCAGGGTGGAGATTTCATCGGCAAATTCTTCCCCGGTTTCCAGGACGTCCATCCCTACAAGCCTTGCCACGCCTCTGTACATTGGGTAAGTGGCGATAGCCGCGGGCTTAAGGCCGTAGATTTCCCGCATGGACGGAAGCTGTGGGTTTTTGGAAAATCCCCTGAGAAGGAGCATGTTGGCTGGAGGGTGCGGGGAGAGGATTTCCCGAGCTTTCTCTATCCAAGCGTTTACGGCTTCAGCCGTAGCTTGGGCTTCGGGGGCCAATGGTTTTACGGGCAAGGGTGGGAGGCCAACCCGCTGCGGGTCTGTCTCGGTAAGCTTATCGGAGAGGCCTGGGGCTCGGAATACTACTACGAACCGGTGTTCCTTGACCGGCTTTACGAAGGTTTCAATGCCCGGAAGCTTTATTTCCTCAAGCTTCTGGCAAAGCATAGCATTGAACTGGGTATCAATCCGGCCGGCGCGGCGGTCGGTGACGAGGCCTTTTTCGTCCACGGTGCAAAAGTTCCCCCTGGCCGCCAAGTCGTCCTTTTCCAAGGGGAAACCGATGCCCAGGGCCTCCAGCACCCCCCTCCCGATTTCATAGCGGATGGGGTCGTAACCGAATAGAGCCAGGTGAGCAGGCCCACTCCCAGGGGTTATGCCTGGAGCTATCGGGTCCAGGAGGCCGCATATCCCTCTGGAAGCGAGGAAGTCCATGTTGGGGGTGTGGGCGCTTTCCAGTTCGGTAAGGCCTCCTGGCTCCCTGGGTAATCCCCCAAGCCCGTCCATCACCAATAGGACAATTTTGGCTTCGTTCTGAAAGACCAGCTCCTTCAATCGGTCAAAATCCATAGGTCACCTCCTTCCGGCTCTGCGGCCTTAAGTTTAGCAGAATCCGGGAAATTTTCCAATTTTAACCCCAGGCGAAGTTGCGGGTATAATGTCAACAAAAGGGGGGTGAAAGATGCGAAAGGCTCTGCTGGCTTTTCTCTTAGGGGTGGTCATTTTGGTTCTTCTTTCGGGGTGCATTGGGGGCAGAGCGAGCCAAGTGCTCCCCTCTCGCCGGATAGAAATTTCCAGAGAGCTTGCTGATAGCGCGTGGGGCAAAATCTACACCGCCCAGCGGCAAGGCTCGTTCTCCCTCAGCTTCACCGAATCGGAGTTAACCTCCCTCCTCGTCTTCACCTTGGAAGAGCGGCTCAAAGAGCAACCTCTGCGGGAGCCCAGGATTTGGATTGAGAAGGAAAAGATAATCTTTGCGGCCACTCTCGTTGACCTGGCTCCTTCACCGTTGAATTTAGTGGTGGAATTCCAGCTGTACGTTGAGGGTGGGGCAGTGGGGGTTCGCTTCCTCAAAATCAAGGTTAACCGAACATCTTTACCTGCCGTTACCCTCAGGACCCTTTCCCGTATCGCTTCCGAAACTCTTGCCGAAGCCAAACTACAGGTTTATGTTGAAGAAATCAGGACCGAAACCGGAGTGATTTTCATCAAGGGTCGGATTACTTCTTGACCGTAATCGGTGCTCTTAGGTGCTTGAGCCTGAGCTGGAGGCGGGTCAACTTAACCCCGATTTCTCCCTCCACGAGGTTCTTTACGATTTCCATAATTTCCCTGCTTTTTTCCGGCACATTTACTTCTGGGGTTGTGACGATACTGGCCTCAACGGCTACACCAGCCCCGCTTCTTTTGACCGATGGCTTTACTTCCACCACGTTAGGGACTTGAGCGACAGTTTGTTGAATCCGGCGGGCTACGGAATCAAGCTCCAGGAGGATTTCCCCTTTATCGGCCTTAGTTACCCTGACCACGCCTGGTTTAGAAGGGCGGAGTTCTAAGATTAGGAGCAAGAGGCAAAGCAGGAAGCTTAGGATAGCCAAGGCTATGCCGGCGCCGAGCCTCAGGGTGGGGGTCAAACCTTCAAGGGTTTGCTCAAAATTGGAAATGGCTCCAGTGAGGTTAGACAGAAATTGCTGAGGGAAAAGGAAAAATGCGGGCCAGAGGACAAGCCCGGCGAGGAGCAAGATTACCACCACAATACGGTTAAAGACATTCATCTTTGCCCTCCGCTTGAATTTTCTTAGGGATTATAGCACCGTTCTTTTTCGCCTCCAAAAGGGGCGGCGCGTCTGATGGTGAGGAACTGGGGGGCCAGGGGCGTGGGGGATATGCCTTTCCGACCTAACCCCCTGACCCTCTTCCCTGCGAGGGAAGGGGGAAAATTTGGCAGGGTTCGGCTGGGGGAGAGGGTAACCTTCAAAACGCTGGCAAACCCTCAGTCCACGAGGGTGGGAAACTGGGGGTCCAGGGGGCGAAGCCCCCTGGCAGGGGGTTTGGGGGATGTGCCCCCGAGAACATTAAAAAGGGGACGAATTGCCCACATTAGCAACCCCGCCACGAGTGGGACCCAAAACGCTGGCGAACCTTCAGCCAACGAGGGTGGGCAAACGGGGTCCAGGGGGGCGAAGCCCCCATGGCGGGGGGCTTGGGGGTGTCCCGTTCACGCCGACTGAAGTCAGCCTCTTTGAAAAAGGTCGGCCTGCGCCAAGTACGGGCGTAGCGTCGCTACGCCCCTACATTGAACCGGGGGTGGAGGGGGCGCAGCCCCCTCCCAGGGGGCTTGGGGGATGTGCCCCCAAGAACTAAAGAGAAGGGGCGAGTAGCTAACTTTTACCATACGGCCACGAGTGGGACCCAGAACGCCGGCAAACCCTCAGCCCACGAGGGTGGGAAACGGGGGGGTCCAGGGGGCGAAGCCCCCTGGCAGGGGGAAAGAGGCGAGTAGCCTGCTCTTGCAGGCTTGCCACAAAAGGAACCAAAACGCCGGCAGACCCTAAGCTTACGGGGTTAAACCCATCGCTGGCGGGCTTGACTCCTTAACCTTTGTTGAGTAAGCTTATCTTAGAAAACTGCTCCTTCGCTGGTAGCCTTTTGCAAAACTTAATGGGGGGCGAAATGGTCAAGTTAATTTACAGGGACAAAGAATGGGAAGTAAGGCCGGGGATAACGGTCAAAAAAGCAGTGGAAGAAGTTGGCTTGCTGATAGAAGCCGTAATCCCAGTAAAGGACGGCAAACTCATAACCGAAGACACCGTTTTAAAGGATGGAGATGTGATCAAGCTCATTGCCGTGATTTCGGGAGGATGAAATGAGATGTCGCAAATGCGGTAAGGAAGCAGTTATGAACATGCGCCAGCACAAGCTGGCCCTCTGCCGCGACCATTACATTGAATGGTTCATAGAGCGCACGGAGAAGACGATACGGCTTTACAAGATGTTCCGGAGGGAAGACAAAATCTTGGTGGCTGTCTCTGGAGGGAAGGATAGCCTATCGCTCTGGGATGTCCTCCTGCGCTTGGGGTATAAAGCGGATGGAATGTACATAAACTTGGGGATAGAGCATCAGGGCTACTCCCAGGTATCCTTGGAAAAGGTTAAACAATTTGCTTCGGCCCACCCTGAGGCCGAGCTACACATTGTAGACATAAAAGCCCTTTACGGGCGGAGCATCCCCGAATTTGCCAGGGAATCATGGCGCGGGCAAAGGGTCTGTGCGCTATGCGGTCTGGTCAAGCGGCATGAAATGAACCGCTTGGCTATTGAAGGTGGCTACTATGCTATTGCCACCGGCCACAACTTGGATGATGAAGCGGCAGCCCTTTTGGGCAACGTCCTGCGCTGGCAGACAGGCTATCTGGCCCGGCAAGGGCCTGTCCTCCCCTCCGATTACCCAGGGTTAGCTCGGAAGGTCAAGCCATTCTGCCGGATGTACGAGAGGGAAACGGCTGCTTATGCCCTCCTCATGGGCATTGACTACATTTACGATGAATGCCCCTATGCCGTGGGTTCAACCTCCATCTTCTACAAAAACCTCTTGAACCAGTTGGAAAGGAACTCCCCGGGGAGCAAGCTCAGCTTTTACCTCTCCTTTCTCCAGGCTAAAGAAGAGGGGAGGGTTCGTTTCAAGGAGGAAGAGGCTCCTCCTCTTCACGCCTGCCAGAGGTGCGGGCAGCCCACTACTGCCCCCGGCTATTGCGCCTTCTGTCGCCTCGTCTACAAGCCTTCAAAAGAAGAGGTAGAAGCTGCATTGGAAGGCTCAACGGACGTAGACTTTGCCTAATATGACGGCGTCACCCTCCTGATCGGCAAGGGGTAAACGCTCGCCGGTTTGCCAATTGTAGAGGCCGATTTCTATGGTGTATTCACCAGGAGGTGCATCCTTGGGGATGAAGAGCTGGTATTCGGTTATGATTAGTTCTCCGGCTTGCCACCTATTAGTTGGATAGCTCCCTTTGCCGGGCTCGCCATCGTCCCCCACTATAAGGCGTCCATGAGAATCAAGCAAATGGGTGAAAATTGTCCAGCTATTGGTAGGGGAACTTTGGCCCGTTGTCCACCAGAGTTCCAAATAGATGAGGTCTCCCGGCCGGTAATCGCAGCAACTGATGGGGTCAGCTCCTATGAGCATAATGTTGTCTTGCCAGCTTATCTTTTTTGTCCACAGGGGTTGGCGTAATTTGGTTCCTGCAGGGACATACACAATCTTGGCGTATGTATTTCCGGCTCTATCGGAAAGCAACTTTTCGGTTTTGTAGCCACCTTCCGGCCAAAGCCAGGGGGCCATAAGCTCAAAGCGAAAATCCTCATAAGTTATGATTACGTAGCGCACTTCTTCATCCGGGTTAACCACTAAGACTCTTCGGGCGTCAAAGGAGCGGACTCTGTGGTCCACCCCGCTCGTCTCAAGGAAGAAGCGCAAAGTGGGGTGGCTGAGGTCTCTGGGGGAAACGTAAACGATATCGTTTGTTGGCGGATTCGCCAGTATGTATTGAGCGACTTTTGTCAATCCCTCGTCAAACGCATAAAAAACATCGGGGCAATGAATCCACCGGTAAAATGTCCAAAGGCCGCTTAAACCTTCCGCTAACAATATAAGGGCGACGGTAGCAGAAGCTAACCTTGCTTTGCCTAAACGCTTTCCCCAATTTATCAGCCAATTAGCCCCTGAGCCCATTAGGACCATAAGGGGGGGTATAGCCCCACTGGCCCGTAGGAAATTAGGGGCTTCCATGGTAAGCAAAGTCGGCAAAAGCATTACTGTAAACCAAAGCCAGAGGAAGCCATACAGCCCTTGGCGTTCTGTCAGAGAGCCGATGATGGCTGCTACAAATAGAGGGAAAACCCACCAGGTGAATGCTGGTCGTCCTGGGAGATTGTGGCGTGGATTTTTATCCCCAGCAAAGAAGAACATCCCGGAAACACGCCAGACATTCTTTGCCAGGTCTTTGCTACCCACCATAATTTGTGAAGCTCTCATGGTGAAAAAGGCTGGATGGCGGGCAAAGTAAATTAAAAGTGGGGCCATCACAACCACAGCCGTAACAGCCACGGTCAGGACCAAACGCCGGCGCGCTTTAAATTCGGTGCGTTGGAAGAACAGCGCCCACAAAAACAATGGCAAAAGGACGAGAGGCATAAACCGGTTAGCCAAATAAGTGTAAAAACTCAGCCCCCAGAATATCCCGCTTAAAATCCCCCATCTTAGGCTATTTAACCGCCAGCTTCGCCAAAGTGAGGCAAAGAACATAGTCTCTAAAAGCACAAAGAGGTTGGCCCGGTCAGCAAAGTGGGAAATTATGGCATACCAGGCACTGGTGATTAAGAGTAGCAAGGGTGTGAGTTTAAGCCAATCGGAATTTTCTTGGCCTGGGAAAAGTTCACAAATTAACCAAAGAAGCGCTGGGGCAGTGAGTCCCCAGATTATAATGCCGGGCAGGCGGATTGCCCACATATTGGGGCCGAGCAAGCGCATAAAAGCGGACAAAATGTAAATGAACAGAGGTTCTCGTCCGGAATTGCCTGGGAAAAAAACCGGCCAGCCAATTTCGGGCAAGTGAAAAGCATCCAAGGCATTGAAAGCTTCGTCGTGATGGAGTGCGGGAGGTGTATTTGGAGCACTTGCCAAGTAAAACCACCACAAAGTAAGCCACAAAATTCCTAAGGCAAAAAGCTTGCTTGAGCCTTTCAAACTGCGTGAAAGCACACTTAGCTACCTCCAGCCTTTTTACCAACCGATTATATCTTCAATGTTCAACCCCTGCAAATGTTTAGCAACTGGGCAAGAATGGGGGTGTCTTCCCCTGGGCGCTTTGTGCCTGTCCGACCTAACCCCTAAACCCTGGCGAAACCTCAGCCCACGGGGGTGGGGAAAGTCGTTATTCGCCTACGATGACACACCCGCAAACTTGGCGGGCTTTTGGAGGCATGGATTTGTGTGGTAAAATATCTTGACTTTATAGCCGGGAGGTGAACGGAAAGGATGCTGGAAAAGCTTCTGGAGAAGTTGGAAAAAGCGGAGAAGCGCTACGAAGAACTCAATGAACTCATGGGTTTGCCAGAGGTCTTGGCGAACCCGGAGAAAATGGCCGAGTATGCCCAGGAGCAAGCCGAACTGGAGGAGCTTGTCCAAGCTTACAGGGATTACAAGAAGCTGACCAAGCAGTTTGAGGAAGCCAAAGCCTTGGTGGAAGAATCGGATGACGAAGAGCTCAGGGAGCTTGCTAAGGCTGAGGTTAAAGAGCTGGAGGGCAAAATAGAGGAAGCAGAGAAGCGCCTCAAAGCCCTCCTCATCCCTAAGGACCCAAAGGACGAAAAAGATGTGATAATGGAAATAAGGGCCGGGGCTGGCGGGGAAGAAGCTGCCCTTTTTGCCGCCGACCTCTTCAGGATGTACACCCGATACGCTGAGAAACAGGGTTGGGATGTGGAAATCCTGAGCTCCCATTCCACTGGCCTGGGAGGATTTAAAGAAGTCGTATTCCAGATAAAGGGGAAAGGGGCATACTCTCGCTTAAAATACGAAAGCGGTGTCCACAGAGTTCAGAGAGTACCGATAACCGAAGCAAGTGGCCGCATCCATACTTCCACCGCCACCGTAGCCGTTCTACCCCAGGTAGATGACGTGGAAATACACATAAATCCGGATGACCTGGAAATAGACGTATACCGCTCCTCCGGTCCTGGGGGTCAGCACATGCAGAAGAATGCTACAGCCGTCCGAATTACCCACATCCCCACAGGGATAACGGTCTCCTGCGAGAGCGAGCGCTCCCAATACCAGAACAAGGAGCGGGCCTTAGCTATCCTCAGAGCCAAGCTTTACGAGATGGAGCAGCGCAAGGTTAGGGAGCAGATTGATCAAGAGCGCCGCAAGCAGGTAGGGACTGGGGAGCGGAGCGAGAAAATCCGCACTTACAATTTCCCCCAGAACAGGGTTACGGACCATCGTATCGGCCTAACCTCCTACAGGCTGGAGGAAGTGCTGGATGGAGAGCTTGATGAGTTCATAGAAGCTTTGATTGCCGAAGAGCAAGCCCGCAAGTTGGAAGAGCTTGGCTCTTAAAACTTCATTTCTTCTGAGCTATAGCCTCCTTGGCCATAGCGATGAACTCATCAAGCCCTTTAGGCCCCAAGTCCTCACCGGAGCGAAGTCTTACCGCTACCTTCTCTTCCCTTACCTCCTTATCGCCAACGATAAGCATGTAAGGGATTTTGTCCAGCTGGGCCTGGCGGATTTTAGCCTGCATCCTCTCAGGGCCGTCGTCCACTTCCACTCTCAGGCCTTCTTCCCTGAGGCGAGAGGCCACTTTGTAAGCGTAATCGTTGTGGCGCTCGGTTATGGGTATAATTCGGGCCTGAACTGGGGAAAGCCAAACGGGGAAGGCGCCGGCGTAGTGTTCAATTAAAACCCCTAAGAAGCGCTCCATGGAACCAAGTAGGGCTCGGTGGACCATGTATGGGCGATGCTCTTTGCCGTCGGGGCCGATGTAGGTGAGGTCAAAGCGCTCGGGGATGTTGAAGTCAAACTGGATTGTGGTGCACTGCCAGGCTCTGCCCAAAGCATCTTTTATCTTGATGTCAATCTTGGGGCCATAGAAGACCGCTTCCCCTTCTTCCCTGCGGTAGGAAAGCCCCATTTTCTCCAGGGCTTTGATTAAGGCCCCTTCGGCCATTTCCCACATCTCGTCGCTTCCGATGTACTTTTCGGGATGCTGGGGGTCACGGACTGAAAGGGCTATGTCGTATTCGTGGAAGCCGAAGGCCCCAAGGAGGTGCATCGTGAGCTTAAGGCAGCCTAAGATTTCGTCCTCTATCTGCTCTGGAGTGCAGAAGATATGAGCATCGTCTTGGGTAAAACCTCGCACCCGAAGCAGGCCGTGCAATACCCCTGAGCGTTCGTATCGGTAGACGGTCCCGAGTTCAGCCCAGCGCAGAGGCAATTCACGGTAGCTCCGGCGGCGCGATTTGTAAATCATGATGTGGAAGGGACAGTTCATCGGCTTTAGGTAGTAAGCTTGCCCCTCAATGTCCATGGGGGAATACATGTTCTCTCGGTAGAAGCTCAAGTGGCCGCTGGTCTCCCAGAGCCAGCTTCGCCCGATGTGGGGGGTGAAAACGAATTGGTAACCGGCCTTAAGGTGTTCCTGGCGCCAGAACTCTTCAATTAGGTACCTTATCATGCCTCCTTTTGGATGCCAAAGCACAAGTCCGGCGCCAAGCTCAGGGTGTATGCTGAAAAGGTCCAAGTCCTTGCCCAAGCGCCGGTGGTCGCGCCTCTCCACTTCTTCCAGCCAAGTGAGGTACTTTTCCAGCTCTTCTCGGGTAGGCCAAACGGTACCGTAGATGCGCTGGAGCTGTGGGCGGCGCTCGTCGCCTCGCCAGTAAGCTCCTGCCACGCTCAGGAGCTTGAAGCCGTCCTCCGGTATCTGCCCGGTATGCTCAAGGTGAGGTCCTCGGCATAGGTCGGTGAAGGTGTCCTGGGTGTAGATGGTAATCACTTCATCTGGGGGCATTTCTTGGATGAGTTCAATTTTATATGGCTGGTCTTTGAAGATTTGCAAGGCTTCTTCGCGGGAGACTTCCTTCCGGATAAATGGGTGGCGGCCTTTTATGATTTTGCGCATTTCTTCCTCTATAGCTCTCAAGTCTTCGGGGGTAAGAGGCCTTGGCAGGTCAAAATCGTAGTAGAAGCCGTTTTCAATGGCCGGGCCTATGCCCAGCTTAGCTTCGGGGAAGAGCTTAAGGACGGCCTCGGCCATTACGTGGGAAGTGGAGTGTCTGAGTTTTTCCAATTCCTTTTCGTCCATATTGCACCTCCTCCGTCGTAAATTAACAAAAAACCTCTCGCCTTTTGGGGCGAGAGGTTTTTCTCCCGCGGTTCCACCCAAATTCTACCCAGCTTTAGCCAAGCTGGGCAGCTCTCCTTGGCCGGTAACGGTTGGCCTCCGGGGCTCCATACTGGCGGAGGGTTGAACCCTTCGCGTTCCGGAGCCCAGCTCGCGGGTGGTTTTCCCCAGGCCGATGGTGAGGGAAGCTTCCAGCCTTGGCTTCCCCTCTCTGTCACCCAGCACCCGGGTACTCGTCCCGGTCATCGCCTTTCAAGGTTAATATTACTGTTTTTTGCTTATTTTGTCAAGCCCGAATTTCTTCGGCCCTTATCTCCGATTGAATTCAGGCCCAAGACCATGGCGAATCCTCAGCTTAAGGCGAAGGCCGACTTCAATGGGCATGGCCACTCAATTGGCATGAGAGGTTCCGAAAGGGAAATTTGGCAAAGATTGCGCTTGATGGTATACTGAAAGCGAAGATTAACCCCTTGCCCGAGGGGGAACACTTGCGGAGGAGGTAAGTTTATGTACCGCAAAAGGCTGCTTCTCATAATTGCGGTAATCACTGCCCTCACACTGCTGGCGGCCTGCGCTACCCCTACACCCGTTGTAGTAGAAAAGCCCGTTATCAAAAAGATAAAGGCCGCTTTCATCTACGTAGGCCCCATCGGAGACTATGGCTGGACCCACGCCCACGATGTAGGCCGAAAGTATGTCCAGGCAGAATTCAAGGACTGGCTTGAAACCGTGTATGCCGAATCCGTCCCCGAGGCCGATGCTCCCCGTTACCTGGACCGCTTCGTGGTTGAGGAGAAAGCCGACGTTGTTTTCACTACCTCTTTCGGTTTCATGGATGCTACCATAGAAGCCGGCAAGAAGTATCCAGACAAAATCTTCTTCCACTGCTCCGGGTACAAGCGGGCCAAGAACGTGGGCACCTATTTCGCCGAACTCTACCAGCTTTATTACCTCAACGGCCTAATGGCTGGGGCCCTCACTAAGAGCGGGAAAGTCGGCTACGTGGCAGCTCACCCAATCCCCGAAGTGGTCCGCCACATCAACGCCTTCGCCCTGGGCGTGAAAGAGGTCAATCCTAACGCCAAGGTGGATGTCCGCTGGCTCTTCAGCTGGTATGACCCGGCCAAGGCCCGCGAGGCCGCCGAAGCCATGATCGCCGATGGGGTTGATGTCCTGGCCTTCACCGAGGACTCCCCGGCCGTAATCCAGGTTGGCGAAGAATATACCACCAAGAAAGGCAAGCCCATTTACACCTTCTCCCACTACAGCCCGATGCTCCAATACGGCCCCAATTCCGCCGTCAGCGGTCAGCTTGTGCACTGGGAGAAAATTTACGAGGATATCCTCATGAAGATTTACCTGGGCGTCTACAACAATCAGAACCTGGAGAACGTGGACTACTGGTGGTTGCTCAAGGAAGGGGCTGTGGAGCTTGGCGCCGAATTCGGGAAGCCCATCAACCCCAAGTTTGAGGATGCGCTCAAGGCCGTTAAGGTTAAAGACCCCGTCCTGGGCGAAATAAGCGTATATGACCTGGTCTTCAAGCGCCTGGAGCAGATGAAGGAGCCCACTGTCCTGTTTGACCCCTTCACTGGCCCGATCTATGACCAGGATGGCAAGCTTCGGATTGAACCTGGGCGCCGCGCTTCCCACGACGAACTCTGGACCATAGACTGGTTTGTGGACAACATCGTGGCCAAGATACCCAAGTAAACGCTGGGCGAAAGGGGGGTGGCCTTCGGGCGCCCCCCTTTTATTTTTCCCTATCGGAGGACTTATGGAGGAGCTGGAGTTTGACCTGGCAATAGTAGGGGCAGGGCCGGCAGGATATGTGGCGGCTATAAGAGCTGCTCAGCTTGGCGCTAAGGTTGCTATCGTAGAGAAGGATAGGGTCGGAGGCACATGCCTGAACCGAGGTTGCATCCCTTCCAAAGCCCTCCTCCATGCCGCAGAAATGGCCGAAGAAGTTCGCCGAGCCCACGCCTGGGGGGTGAAAGTCAATTTTGAGGGGTTTGACCTCCAAGCCCTGAGGGATTTCAGGGATAGGACTGTGGAAAGGATGGTAAAGGGGGTGGAAACACTTCTCAAAAGCTACCGCATCCCTTCCTTCCAAGGTGAAGCCTCCTTCCTTGACCCTTTGACCTTGAAAGTTGCTACCGGCGAAGGGGAGGTCCGCCTTAAGGCCCGCAATTTCCTAATCGCTACCGGCTCTGAGCCGGCAATCCCCCCTATTCCAGGAGCAAACTTGCCTGGAGTTGTGGATTCGGATGAAATAACCAGGCTGGAAAGTATCCCCGATTCCCTGGTAATAGTGGGGGCAGGGGTCATAGGGATGGAGCTTGCCACTCTCTATAGCAGCCTGGGAAGCAAAGTGACGGTCCTGGAGCTTTTACCTCGCATCCTCCCCCCAGCCGATGGCGCAATCGCTTCCAGATTCCTGGCCTTAATCAAAAAGCGAGGGGTTGAGGTCATCACATCTTTCAGGGTAGAAACGATAGAGCAAGAGGGGGATAAGCTTAAGGTGATTGGCAGCGGGGAAAAGCCCCTCCAGCTTCTGGCCGATAAAGTAATTCTGGCAGTGGGGAGGAGGCCTTACACCCGCAACCTCAACCTTGAGGGGATTGGGGTCAAGGTGGAGAAAGGTTTTGTTAAGGTTGACAGCTTCTTGCAGACCTCAATCCCTCACATTTACGCTGCAGGGGACTGCGTAGGCGGAGCCCTCATGGCCCACAAGGCCTCCTATGAGGGGGAGATAGCGGTTGAAAACGCCCTCGGCCACAAGCGGACTCCTGATTATCGTGCCATCCCTTACTGCATCTACACCTCACCGGAAATTGCTGGGGTTGGCCTTACAGAAGAGGCGGCCAAGGAAGAGGGGATAGATTACGAAGTAGCCAGCTTCCCCCTCACCGCCAATGCCAGGGCTTGGGCCATGGATTCGGCCGAAGGGATTGTGCGGCTGATTTACTTAAGAGGCTCTGGGGAGCTCATTGGAGCCCACATAATGGGCCCATGGGCAGGGGAGTTGATAGGCGAGCTTGCCTTAGCAGTGCGGTTACACCTCAAGGCTCAGGATTTGGCCTGGACAGTTCACCCTCATCCTTCTCTCTCCGAAGCTTTGATGGAAGCAGCCAAGGCCGCTTTCTACGGCGAGGCCATACATTATAGGACGATGCGCCGTAAATCTTAACGTAGGCACCCCAGGGCAATGGCTTAAAGAATGTGTCCCGATTTCGTCGGGAGCCTTTCCCGCGCTTTTATCCGAAGGCGGGCTTTAATTGTTGGAGGTAGAGGAGCAGTGCTTTCTCCCAGGGGGCTTCGCCCCCCTGGCCCCCCCTTTGCCCACCCCCGTGGGCTGATGGTTCGCCAGTGGTTTGGGCCCCACTCGTGGCCCGGTTGCTAATGCGGGCTACTCGCCCCTTGTTTTATTCTGGGGGCACATCCCCCAAACCCCCTGGGAGGGGGCTGCGCCCCCTCCACCCCCGTTTGGCCCACCCTCGCAGGCTTAGGGTTTGCCGGCGTTTTGGGTCCCACTCGTGGCGGGGTTGCTAATGCGGGCTACTCGCCCCTTGTTTTATTCTGGGGGCACATCCCCCAGACCCCCTGGGAGGGGGCTGCGCCCCCTCCACCCCCGTTTGCCCGCCCTCGTGGGCTTTGGGTTCGCTGGCGTTTTGCCCCTCTCCGAGGCGGAGAAGTGAGAACCCCGCCAAATTTTCCCTCTTCCCTCGCAGGGAAGGGGGTCAGGGGGTTAGGTCGGAAAGGTACACCCCCCACAGCCCCCCGCCATGGGGGCTCCGCCCCCTGGACCCCCCTTTGCCCACCCCCGTAGGCTTAGGGTTTGCCGGCGTTCTGGGTCCCACGAGGGGGCTGATTTCTACCCCAACCAACCGCTGGGGCAGAGTGGGTTCCGGCGCCCTCCGCGTTCCTTAGCCGGGCATTTCTTGCTAAGTAGCAAATTTTGTGCTAAGCTTTCATTGAAACTATCCTCTGGTAAGGAGAAGAGGGATGCCTAAAATCCTTTTGGTTGATGATGACCCCAAAGCGGTGAAGCTCATGGGCTACATCCTCCTCAAAGAAGGCTATGAGGTTGTCCCCGCCTTGAGCGGCAAAGAGGCCTTGGAGCTTCTGGATAGGGAAAAGATTGACTTGGTTATCCTTGACATAATGATGCCGGAAATGGACGGGTACGAGGTTTGCCGGAGGATAAGGGCCAATCCTGCTACCGCCAAAATCCCAGTGGTAATGCTCACAGCCAAAGCTATGCCCGAAGACCGAATCGCCGGCTACGAAGCCGGAGCCGACCATTACTTAACTAAGCCCGTCCTCCCAGCCGAGCTCGTAGCTACAGTTAAGGCTATCTTAGCCAGAGCAATGGTGGAAGTCCCCAAGGGTAAGGTAATCACCTTCATCGGGGTCAAAGGCGGGGTTGGCGTTACTTCCGTTGCCGTCAATGTAGGAGTAACTTTGGCCAGGGAAGGTTCAAAAACCATCTTCTTAGACATGCAGCCCTATGGGTTGGCCGCAGCTTCTCAGCTTGGCTTGCCTATAAGCAGGGTTGACCCCTCCTTCCTTCGGATGAAGCCACAGGATGTGACCAAGCCTGCTGCCGAATCTTTCCTGGTAAAGCATGCCAGTGGCCTCCTGGTTTTCCCCTCAATCTACCCAGATTACTCCGTCGGCGGAGTGCCGCCGGAACTTGTGCGCAAGCTCATCCAAACCCTTAGCTTCATGGCCGATTTCCTCTTAATTGATGCGGGGTCACGCATAGACCAAGCCACCGAAGAGGCCATTAAGGAAGCAGACCGAGTGGTATTGGCTGTAGAGCCGGAACCTCTATCCTTGAAGCTGGGCAATGCCATGATTAAGGAGCTGGGCCGGCTTGGCGTTGGAAGCCTCAAGCTTATTATTGTCTCTGTAAACAGGGCCAGGGCCCAGATTGCTTTCACCAAGCAAGAAGCCGAGGCCATCTTGGGCAGCGCTATAAATGTGACTATCCCACCCGCCCCCGAACTCTTCTTCCAATCCATAAAGGATGGAGTGCCTGCGGTAATATTACAGCCATCGTCCTTGGTGGCCGAGCAGATAAAGGCAGTAGCCAGCCTAATTAAGGAGGCGAAAAGTTGAAGCCCCTCTTGAGCCACCGGTGGGACCTCCCGGTTGAAGAAGCCCAGGAACTGCAGCGGCAGCTGGCTTCAAAGGTCATAAAGGAAAGGACTTTCGGAGAAATAAGGCTGGTGGCAGGCATAGATGTAGGATTCAGGGGCGAAGAAGCCGTAGCCGGAGTTGTGGTCCTGCAATACCCTGAGATGACCGAAGTGGAAAAGGCCACCGTTAAAGTCCCGGTAACCTTCCCCTACATCCCTGGACTTTTAGCCTTCCGCGAAGGCCCAGCCATAGTCGCAGCCCTGGAGAAGCTCCAGAGCGAGCCCGACCTTCTCATCGTGGATGGGCAAGGCATCGCTCACCCCCGCCGGATGGGAATCGCCACGCACATCGGGCTTATCTTTGATAAGCCTTCCATAGGCTGTGCCAAATCCCGCCTCTCCGGTTCTTACCACGAACCAGGTTTGGAAAAAGGCTCCTGGTCTTACCTCTACGATGGGCCTGAGATTATAGGGGCCGTTTTGAGGACAAAGGAGAAGTCTCCGCCTTTGTTCATTTCCATAGGCCATAGGGTTGACTTAAAGAGTGCTCTGGAAATCGTCTTGGCCTGCTGCCGTAGCGACCGCTTGCCCGAACCAACTCGGCTTGCCCACCTCCTGGTTTCCGGCAAACAGCGGCAAGCAACGCTCTTCTCTTTCTAAGGGGGAAGACTTTCCCAGGACGAAATTGACAAAGAGCTCGGCTGAAGGTAATATTAGTTCAGCTTGTTCTGGTTTGAGGAGGAGGGATGGGGAAAAGGGAAATGCGAGGATTGATAATCGGCGGGATTGCAGGCGCTCTTGCAGGGATGGCAGTGGCCTGGATTCTTTTGACACGCCCCCAGGGTGAATCCGAAAAGCAAGAGTTCTCCTGGACCGAAGTGTTGAAATTAGCGGCTTCTTTCCTGCGGTTGGCGGAGAGGCTTTCGCATCTGCTATGAACTGGGTAAAGCTATCCCTCCTAACCGTTCTCATCCTCTCCCTCCTGGGGGCTAACATAACCTACTCGGCCGGTAAGGACCAGGTAGAGGCCATCCTGTCCAAAATGACCCCCGAAGAGAAAGTTGGCCAGTTGTTTCTGGTTACTTTCTCCGGCTCCAACGTTTCCCTCGATTCCCCCATAGGGAGGCTAATCCAGGAATTCAAAGTTGGGGGAGTGGTCATTTCGGCTAAGAACGGCAATTTCTCCAATGGCCTTGAAACCCCAACCCAAGTCCTTTCCTTAACCCAGAGCCTTCAATCTCTGGCCCTGAACTCCACCTCCATCCCCCTCTTCATCGGGATAAGCCGCGATGGAGACTTCTCCCAACTCCGCTCGGGCTTCACCCTCGTGCCGAACTATATGGCCATCGGGGCTACATGGGATGAAAACCAGGCGGAGCTTGTCGGTTCCATCGTTGGGGCTGAATTGGCGGCGGTAGGGATAAACATGCTCCTTGGCCCTTCTTTGGATGTGGTAGACCGGCCTGAAGTGGCGATAAAGTCCAAGATAGGGACTAAGACCTTCGGCGGAGACCCATACTGGGTGGGGAAGATGGGCAAGGCCTACATCAAAGGGGTCCATTCGGGAAGCAAGGGCCGGGTCATAACCGTGGCCAAGCACTTCCCCGGCCGCGGGGGAAGCGATAGGCCGGCGGAAGAGGAAGTGGCTACAATCCAGAAATCGGTCCAAGAACTGCGCAAGATAGAGCTTGCCCCCTTCCTGGCCGTTACCCAAGCCCAGAAAGAGGAAACTGCCGATGCCCTCATGAGCTCCCACATCCGCTACCGAGGATTCCAAGGGAACATCCGCGAGCTTACCCCTCCCTTAAGCCTTCACCCTCAAGGCCTTGGCGCTATCCTCTCCATGCCTGAGTTCGCTTCCTGGCGAGAGAAGGGCGGAATCTTCATCACCGAATCCCTCGGAGCCCAGGCCCTTAAGCGCTATTACGACCCCCAACTTTCCTCCTTCCCCTTCAAACGCATAGCCCAAGAGGCCTTCCTGGCCGGAAACGACATCCTTTTCCTCTCCGATTTCTCCCTCTCCGGCTCGTGGGAAGAGCACTACGAAAACATAATCCAGACCATCCTTTTCTTCCGAGAGAAGTATGTTAATGACCCTACCTTCAGGGCAAGGGTGGATGAATCCTGCCGCCGAATCCTGAGCATTAAGCTTCGCCTCTATCCCCACTTCTCCACTGAGGAAGTGCTTACCCCTCCCGTAAGCCTGGAGGCAGTGGGCTCTTTTGCCGAAAAGCTCCTCACCCTTGCTGCTCGCTCCATAACCCTGGTTTATCCCGACCGTAACGAGCTTGGGAGCCGCATGCCCTCCCCACCCCTATCCAAGGACCAAATCCTCATCTTCTCCGATAGCCGCATCATAAAAGATTGCCCGGATTGTCCCGAGGTTCAATCTCTCCCTGTGGATGCTTTGGAAAGCATTATGCTTAGGCTGTACGGCCCCAAAGCCATAGGGCAAATAGAGCCCGAGAAAATCCACAGCTTCCCCTTCTCCCGCCTGAAGAGTTTCCTCGCTTCACCTGGGGAGGATAAGGAACTGGAAGCCCTTTTCTCCAAAGCAACCTGGCTCATATTCGCCATGCAGGACCTGAACCCTGAAGATTACCCTGCCTCCGATGCTTTCAAGGAGCTTTTGCGGCGCCGTCCTGAGCTTCTCCGAGATAAAAAAGTTATCGCCATAAGCTTTGGTGCCCCCTATTACCTTGACACCACGGAGATAAGCAAGCTCACGGCTTACTATGCAGCCTATAGCCCCTTGCCTTACTTCATTGAATACACTGTCAGAGCCCTGTTCCAGGAATTTATCCCTCACGGAGCACCACCGGTGAGCGTGCCAGGCGCAAACTACGACCTCATAGTTCAGACAGAGCCTGACCCAGACCAGGTTATTGAACTGCAAATAGAGGGGGCACCCGGAGGGGGAGAGTCTAAGCCTTTGGACCTTAGGCCTGGTAGCTCCTTCAAAATCCGGACTGGGGTCATTCTTGACCGCAACGGTTACCCTGTGCCCGATGGCACACCGGTTGTGTTCAGGCTCTTCTATCCTGCCGAATCCCTGGAGCTTCCCCGCCGGGAAGTTACCACCGTAAACGGCATAGCCGAAGTTTCCTTAACCTTGGAGCGAACAGGCCAGTTGGAAATAACGGCCTCAAGCCTTTCGGCTACCAAGTCCACCAAGATTGTGGTGACCGTCCAGGAAAACCAGCCGGCCATCTTAGCCACCGTAGTCCCTCCTCCAACCCCGACCTTCACCCCTGTTCCAACCCCTACGCCTACACCGACCCCTTCACCTACTCCCACCCCTACGCCTGCTCCGGCCTCCGGGCCTACGCCTTCGCATTTCACTGGCGCTGTGGCCGGTATAATCTTGGCCGGGGCGATTAGCCAGATTAGAGAGGCTCGGCTTAGAATCAGATTGAGGAGACTACTTCTGGTCACTATTGTCGGCCTGGCCGGATACATAGCCTGCGCCGTGATTGCTATCCTCGTAGGTGGCGAAGGGGGGAAAGCCATCGTAAAAAGCTTGCCATTTGTGAGCTCTGCCTTAGCCTTAGCACTCAGCATTTTTGGCCTGAGACGAAAGGGGTAGAAATGTTTGGCATGAAATTTCTGACGCAGATTAACTTCATCCTTTCGTCCGGGATTGTGCTAATTGCCTTTTCCCTCCTGGCCTACATGGCTTCCACCAATTTCTCTAACCCTGTAGCCAGGGCTTTCTGTGCGATGATGGCCTTCGTTATCGCTACCTACAGTGGTGACCTTGTCATCCCCAACGTTAAGGAGCTAAACACGGCTTTCTCCTGGTTGCGTTTCCAATGGCTGGGCATTTCCTTCATCCCTGCCGCTTACTTCCACTTCGCCGATGCCATCTTGAGGGCTTCGGGCTCTTTCTCCCTCTGGCGGAGGTGGATTTCCTGGGTTCTGTACATCCTAAGCCTCCTATTCTTCCTAATAGCCCTGAAGACTGACCTCTTAGTTTACGATGGCCGTTACCATGGTGGGCTCGTTTACCTCACTCCTGGCCCGCTCTTCCCCATTTTCACCGCTTTCTTCTTCCTCTCCTGCCTTTCCAGCCTGTTCATCCTCTACAAGGCGAGGCAGAAGGCCTTTACCTCCACATCCCGCCGGCGCCTTTCCTACCTCTTGGGGGCATTCATCGGGCCTGGGATAGGAGTTTTCCCCTACTTGCTCCTCTCCCGAACTGCTAACCTTTTAACCCCACCACTGGTCCTTTTCCTCTCCATAGTGGGCAACGTAATGGTGGCTCTAATGCTTACAGTCATGGCCTACGTAGTCGCTTATTACGGCGCCCTCGCCCCCGACCGAATAATCAAGCACCAGCTCATCCACTACCTCCTGCGTGGGCCTTTCGTCGGCATATGCGTCATAGGAGTAATCTTGCTTCTATCCGGAGTTGATAGCTTCCTCGGCCTGCCCGGCGAAACCGTCACCATCTTCGCTGTGGTCATGACCATAGTCTTCCTCCAAATCCTCATAAACAAGGCCAAACCATTCATTGACCGCCTCATCTACAGCCGCGACCGGGATGAGGTCACTTGGATTCAGGAATTGGACAAGAGGCTTCTGACCACGACCGACTTACAGCAGTTCTTAGAGAGCATTCTGGTGGCGTTGTGCGAGCTGCTCAGAGTGCGGTGGGGGTTTGTAACCTTCCAAGGCAAGACCGTGGAGGCTCATTGTGGGCCGCTTTCTGCGGTTAGCAAGGCCCTCAATTCCCTCCCAGCTTCCCTGGAGAAAGCGCCCAGAGTCAATTTAGCCGAGGACCTCAATATTTACGACCTTGGCTTCTGGGTCATACCCATAAAGCTGAACGAAGAGGAAATAGGCCTTTTGGCTTTAGAGGCCCCTCCCCCTGAAGCCGAGTTCTCCTCCGAGGAGCTGGAAGTTTTCAATACCCTGGTCCGAAGGATTGCCAGGGCTCTTGAAGATAGGGTCCTTCAGCAGAAGGTCTTTGAGGCCCTCCAGCACATAATCCCCGATGTGGAAAGCATAAGGAAGTGGCAGAGCTCCCTTTATTCCATGCCCCTGGAGGGAGCGGAAGCCATCCTGGAGCTGGCTGGCCCCGAATATCAGCATTGGATTAAAGAGGCCTTAAGCAATTATTGGGCCGGCCACAAGCTTGCCCAAAGCCCTCTGCTCAAGCTCAAAGTTGTGGAGAAGGCCCTGGCTGAGCACGAAGGCAACCCCGTAAAGGCGCTGAGGGCAGTCCTCAAAGAAGCCATTGAAGCCTTGAAGCCTGAGGGCAAACATCCCTCGGGTTCTCTGGAATGGATGCTTTACAACATCCTGGAAATGCGCTTCCTCCAAGGTAAGCGCCCACGCGAAGTGGCCGAACGCTTGTCAATAAGCGAATCGGACCTTTACCGAAAGCAGAGGATAGCAATTGAGCAAGTCTCAAAAATCTTGGCCGAAATGGAACGGAGGGAAGCCTATGGCAATGGAAAACATGATGGATGAGGCTGTAATTTCCGAACCCCATTTCCAGGGGGAAATGTCTTCCGCCGATTGGGAAGAAGTGGAGCGCCTGTTCCGAACCGGGGCTATCCTGGAGCTCCCGATCATAGGCTACAACCGCGGCGGCTTCGTCGTCCAATTCAACAGCATAAAAGGCTTTGTCCCGCTATCCCAAGTCTCCTTTGTCCCCTACGGCCTATGCCCCAAAGACAGGCTTTCTTTCCTGGCTCGGTGCGTTGGGGAAAAACTCAGGCTCAAGATTGTTGAATTAGACCGCACTCGCAATAGGCTCGTCCTATCGGAAAGGGAGGCTATCTTGCAGGATAAGGGGGAAGAATTCTGGCAGAAAATCCGGCCGGGCCAGGTCCTTAAAGGCATTGTTACGACCCTGAGGCCGTTCGGGGCTTTTGTGGAGCTCGGCGGACTGGAAGGCTTGGTCCACATCTCGGAAATCTCCTGGAGCAGGATTGAACACCCTTCCCAGGTCCTTAGCCCCGGCCAGGAAGTGGAGGTTTTGGTCTTGGATGTAGTCCCCCACGAGAGGAAGATTGCCCTGAGCATAAAGCAGCTCCAGCCTAACCCCTGGATTGGGGTTGAGGAAAGGTACAAAGTGGGGCAAATCGTAAGGGGAAGGGTGACCAATGTCGTGGATTTTGGGGTATTTGTAGAAGTTGAAAAGGGGCTTGAGGGCCTAATCCACATCTCCGAGTTAGCCGAAGGCAACTTCATGCACCCCCGCAATGTTGTAGAAGAAGGGGACGAAGTTTTGGCTATGGTCTTGGAAGTTGATGAGGAAAGCCGTAAGCTCAGCCTGAGCACCAGGAGGGTGCCGCATTCCATCTTGAAGAAAAAGAAATGAACTGGAGGGAGAAGCTTAGGAAACTAAAGCGGGCGGGCCCTTACACTCTGATGGCTATAGGGGTCCTGACTTTCATAGGGATTCTGCCCTGGGAAGGTGGAATAGTAACTGGATGGTTTGGGAGGTGGTGGCGGCTGCTTTTTGGGCTGGGGTCTTTCCCGGCCTCCCTCCTCCTCTGCTTTCTGGGATGGTCGCTGCGGAAGAAGGAGCCGCCTTGGAAGCTATTGGCTGGCCTTGAGCTCTGCTTCTTCTCCCTCTTGGCCCTTTTGCACCTACTCTGGCCCACTCCTGACCCCCTGAGTTTAGCCTATTCAGGGGGAGGGGGAGGGTATGTGGGATGGGCTATTTCCTCATCTTTTGCCTCCTTAATGGGCAAGGCCGGAAGCGCTTTAGCCCTCCTGGCCTTAACTTTCTTGGGGGGAAGCCTGGTAAGCTACCCGGCCAAAGCGCCTGCTCCTCAACCTCCGGCCCATAAGCCTCAACCGAAATCCCCTCCACCCAAACCCCAGAAACCCCAGCCCGCCCCCGCACCCACAAAGACCCCGAAGGACCTGCCACCCATGGACTTGTTCCGCCCACCCAAACCGAAGAAAACTGAGGACCTGGACCTGCAAAAGACGGCCCAGCTTTTGGAAAGAACTTTAGCTGGGTTCAACATCCCGGCCAAAGTTGTGGCTATAAATCCTGGCCCCGTAGTGACCCAGTTTGGGATTGAGCCGGGCTTTGTGGAAAAGGTTGGGAGGGACGGGAAAATCCAGCGGACTAAAGTTAGGGTTGCCCAAATAGCCGCTCTGGCTGATGATATAGCCCTGGCCCTATCCGCATCCCCCATACGCATTGAGGCCCCTGTCCCCGGCCGCCCTTACATCGGGATAGAAGTCCCCAACAAGAAGCCGGCCTTGGTCACCCTGCGTGAGGTAATGGAAAGCAAAGAATTCCGCCAGGCAAAGGCCCCCCTCAAACTGGCTTTAGGGAAAGGGGTATCGGGGGCCCCTGTGATAGCCGACCTGGCTTCCATGCCCCACCTCCTTATCGCCGGAGCTACCGGCTCCGGGAAAAGCATATGCATCAATTCCATCGTAACCTGCCTTGTAACCCAGCACCCGCCTGAGAAACTCCGCTTAATCCTCATAGACCCAAAGCGAGTTGAGCTCGTGCACTTTAATGGCCTACCCCACCTCATAGGCCCGGTAATCGTAGAAGTAGAAGAGGCCGTAAAAGCCTTAAACTGGCTATTGAGGGAAATGGAAGCCAGGTATGAGAAATTTGCTCAAAGCGGGACCAGGAACATTGAAGAATACAACGCCAGCAATCCAGCGGAGCCAATGCCTTGGATAGTCCTCATCGTAGATGAGCTGGCGGACTTGATGCTTGCTGCCGGTGATGAAATAGAAGGGATGCTCATACGCCTGGCCCAGCTCAGCCGGGCCACCGGAATACACATAATCTTGAGCACTCAGAGGCCGAGTGTGGACGTTATAACCGGCCTGATAAAGGCTAACTTCCCGGCCCGGATAAGTTTCCTGGTCACAAGCCAGGTAGATTCCAGGGTAATCTTGGACATGGCCGGGGCTGAGCGCCTCCTGGGCAAAGGGGACATGCTCTTCCTCCCCCCAGATCAACCTTACCCGATAAGGGTGCAAGGGTGTTATGTGTCCAAGGAAGAAGTGAGGAAAGTAGTTGAATTTTGGCGGGCAAGGAGGCCGTTTGAAGTTCCTCCATCCGCCCCTTGGGGGAAGGAGGTTCCCAAGGGTGAAGAAGAGGAGCTCATAACGGAAGCGTTGGGAGTCCTTGCCTCCTACAAGCGCATATCCGTCTCCCTCCTCCAGCGCAAACTGCACCTTGGTTATCCGAAAGCTGCTCGCCTTCTGGAGACGCTGGAGGAAAGAGGATACGTCTATTACGATGAGGACCTAAAAGCTTACGTGCCTGCGAAAGGAGGGGAAACCGATGAGCCCTAAGAAAGAGGAGCCTAAGAAGAAGAAAGAAGTCCTGGAAGTGGACGGGACCGTAATCCAGGCCCTTCCCAATGCCATGTTCAAAGTCAAGCTTGACACCGGCCACGAGGTCCTGGCCCACGTCTCAGGCAAAATGCGCATGTATTACATCCACGTATTGGTGGGCGACAGGGTAAAGGTTGAGCTCTCACCCTACGACCTTACGAGGGGCCGAATTGTTTACCGGTATAAGTAAGAGGCTGAAGAAGCCTCTCCTTTGGCGTGGCCTTATCCTTCTCATAATCTTGTGGGTTGTTACAAGGCCTGCCCCCATAATCGTCACCCTCGGCCCCCCTCAGAAAGTCGTCACCATAAACCCCAAGATTGGGGTCCACACCCGCCTCACCGATGAAGTTGAGGAATGGAAGATAAAACGGACCCTCCAAATGGTCCGGGAGATGGGAGCACCATGGATTGTGGAATACTTCCCCTGGGGCTATTATGAACCTAAGAAAGGCGTTTACAACTGGGCTCACCCCGATATTGTAGTCAAGCACGCTTTAAACCAAGGCCTTACGGTCATAGCCAGGCTGGGCTTTGTGCCCAAATGGGCCCGCCCGAAGGATTCCATCGTGTCTTACCTGGACCCAGAGCACTACGATGACTTTGGGGATTTCGTTTACGCCTTCGTTGAGCACTACCGAGGGAAAATCCGCTACATAATCATCTGGAACGAGCCGAACATAGCTCTGGAGTGGGGATACAGGCCTGTGGACCCAGAGGCCTACACCGAACTTCTGAAAGTAGCTTATCGCCGGGCCAAAGAGGCCGACCCCGAAGTCCAAGTCTTGGCCGGAGCATTAGCCCCTACCCTTGCCCCTCCTGGTGACCCATGGGGGATGAACGATTTGGATTTCCTGAGGGGTATGTATCGGGCTGGGGCGAAGGATTACTTTGATATCCTCGCCGTCCACTCCTACGGCTGGACTTTTCCGCCCGACGACCCACCTGCTCCGGACAAGGTTAATTTCCGGCGGGTTGAGCTGCTGCGTCGGATAATGGAGGAGAACGGTGATGCCCAAAAGCCCATTATCATAACCGAAGGGGGGTGGAACGACCATCCCCGCTGGAGCAAAGCTGTTAGGCCTGCCCAAAGGGTGGAATACACCATAAGAGCTTACGAGATTGCCCTCAAGGAGTGGGAATGGTGCCAGGCCGTTTGCCTCTGGGCCTTCCGCTACCCTTGGGCTACCCATACCTACCAGGATTACTTCACCTTCGTGGCCGTGGACTTTACCCCTAAACCCATCTATTTTGAGGTGCAAAGATATGCCCGCGGTGAGCTGGCTCAGGAAAAATTACCTTAAACTACTGCCTCTCCCCCTTGTGCTCCTGGGGCTTACCGTTTTCCTCCTACTTTTCCGGAAAGACAGCACTTGGGAGGAAATCCTCAAGCGCGGCTCCATAGCCGTATGCCTTGACCCAAGCTACCCACCCTTTGAGTATACCGATGAGGCCACAGGCGAGCTCCGCGGATTTGATGTGGAAATGGCCAAAGCCATCGGAGACTACTTAGGCCTCAAGGTAGAGATACTGACAGTTGGCTTTGACGGTTTATACGATGCCGTAAAGGGCCGAAAATGCGATGTGGCAATCTCCGCTTTGCCCTATGACCCCCTTCTTACGCAGGACGTAGCCTTCTCCATCTCCTACTTTGAAGCCGGCCTTATGCTGGTAGTGAAAGAGGGGGAGGAGAACATTCACTCCCCTGATGACCTGAAAGGGAAGAAAGTGGCGGTGGAATGGGGGTCAACCGGTGACGTAGAAGCACGACGGCTTAAGATAAAACTGGGTGAACTGGAAATAAAGCCTTATCCGACAGTAGAAGAGGCCCTGCGGGCAGTAAAAGAAGGCCAAGCCGATGCTTGCCTTGCCGATGCTGTATCCGCTTACTCTTACTGGGGGCGGGAAGGAGGGGTAAAAGTCATCGCTCCGGCTTTAATCAGCACCCCCTACGTGGCCGTAGTCAACATAAAAAACAAAGCCCTTTTGGGAAAGATAAACGAAGCCCTCTTCCACCTCCGCAAGACTGGCTACCTCCACTCCTTAGCCGAAAAATACTTTGGAGTTCGGCCGGCTAATCTATGGCCTTAATTTCCACGAAGGAAATCTTGCCTGGCTCTACTACCACCCTCCGCTTGTAAATGTGCGGTCCAACCTTCACTTCCAGCACATACTCCCCTGGCTCCACATCCCCGAAGACAAAATTCTCCCCAAGCTCATCATCGGAATTTATCCCCTGCCCGAGTCGGTAAGTCCAGCTCTCCCATCTCTCTTTCCCCTCAAGGATTACCAACACTTCTGGAGGGAATTTCCCCTGCGCATCCAAGATTCTTCCGGCCACTATCCCTCGCCTTGGGAGAGGCTCCATCCACAGTAGGGGGTTCCGGGTAGAAGCGTAAGAATTTTCTCCAACTCGCACCTCAAAGTGAAGGTGATATCCGAGGGCGATGCCGCTTTTCCCCACGAACCCAACTGTTTCCCCTCTTTTAACCTTCTGCCCCGGTTCTACCAGGACCTTGGAAAGGTGGCCGTAGAGGTAATACACCGGTTGGCCTTTATAATCCTGGTCAAGCTTCACAATGACCAAATTGCCGTAGAAATCGGTAGTGGGGCCGTAAGCGACCTGGCTATCGTCCCCGGCGGCGACAACTTCTCCATCGCCTGCGGCCAGGACCCTTGTATCTGGATTTCCGGCCATATCAATCCCGTGGTGGATGAGATACTCCCCTCCTCCGGTAGTCCCGTAGGGGTACAATAAATTCACCCATCCCCCTTCCTTTAGCGAGATAGGCCTTGAGAGCCACAAATGTGCTGGGGCCAAAATCTTAGCTTGAGGCAAAGCGAAAGGAGTTGGAGTCAAAGTGGGCGTAGGGGAGGGGATTGCGGTGGGGGCTAAAGTAGGAGTAGGGCTTGGGGTTGGAGTGGGGGTAGAAGTAGCGGTTGGGGTAGGGGTAAAGGTAGGAGTTGTCAAAAGCTTGGAATGAGATGGCCCTTCCCAAACCTGAGAAGCGGCCACCATACCTGCAATCGCCAGCGTTATAAGAAAAGCCAAGCCATTTCTACCTTTCACCCTCGGTCCCTCCTCCGAACATTATCCAAGATTATAGCACCTTATCACCTCCAAGACAAAGCCGCCGTGCTGGCTATTAAAGCGGGGGTGGAGGGGGCGAAGCCCCCTCCCAGGGGGATTGGGGGATGTGCCCCCAAGAACATTAAAATAGGGGGCGAGTAGCCCGTATTAGCAACCCCGCTACGAGTGGGACCCAAAACGCCGGCGAACCCTCAGCCCACGGGGGTGGGCAAAATGGGGGGTCCAGGGGGGCGAAGCCCCCATGGCGGGGGGCGTGGGGGGGGGCCCCCCACAAAACCAAAATAGGGGGCGAGCAGCCCGCATTAGCAACCCCGCCACGGGTGGGACCCAAAACCCT
>Ga0078972_1002761_pt1 | contig 56356 bp, 63 predicted proteins | sample YelNatPaOPGAMG01_FD_67568 | JGI IMG/M metagenome (GOLD analysis project Ga0078972, IMG submission 67568) | Hot spring thermophilic microbial communities from Obsidian Pool, Yellowstone National Park, USA - OP-RAMG-01 (SPADES assembly) (version 2) | ecosystem: Environmental > Aquatic > Thermal... | reverse complement strand
ACTGCCGAGAAGCCCGAAGGAATAGGTGCGCAAGGTTTTTCCGAAGCCGGATACAAGATTAACCTTGAGCATGATGAGAGCTGCAGTATCTGACATGATGATGACCTCAGCTCACCCTGATCGCATCATGAGCTATGGCATGATCTCAACAGTATTATTGTACTCGGGATAGGCTAAGTCTTCCATCCCCAGCCCACTCATCCCTGCGGCCTCCTCTATCCTCCCGAGATTCCTCCTAACGAGTTCTACTATGTGGCGTGAGCAGGTGCAGACGACCTCAACACCCTCATCTCCCCAAAGCCTCTCCCGATGGGTATAGAGGCATCTCGCGCCGCATATTGAAAGAAGCTCACATGACCTGCATGGCTCGCCTATAAAATTCCGCCGGCCCTCGAGCTCGCATCTGGAAACCGTGCCCAGCATGCCTACCCACGCCCAATTCTCCTCGACAGCAATTGGACATGAAATTATCCTACCATCAGTGAGCACTGCGAATGAGTCCTCGCCCGACCCGCATGGAGGGGTCGGCCCGCCATCAAGAATTCTTTTCAAGATCCCTTGGAATGGCGCTATCCCGATTATCTCCCCGTGCCATAGCCCCGAGATCCAGAGCCCCATAAGCCTCTCGAGCCCAGGCTTATATGATGACTCGATCCAGCCCCACAAGTCCCCCCAAAGCCTCCTATCAAGCCAGATCATGCTAAGCTGCCAGTGGATGTGGTCGAAGAGGCCGAGCTCCAGAAGATGGGTAACATCGCGGTAGATATCAGACTCGAATGTAACAGTCATCCTAGCGACAATATCTCCCGCGAAACCCATCTCCCTTAGCCGCCTAACACCACCAACAACTCTATCATATACACCGTGTCCCCTCCAGAGATCCGTTATCCACCGAACCCCATCTAGAGAGACCAGTATCGCGTCAAGCCGGTCAAGAATCTCCCGGGGAATTCTGTCGAGAAGGAGGCCATTCGTCTGGATAACATGACGACAGTCCCAAAACCTCTCCACAGCATCCTCGATGAACCCGATATTCAGGAGGGGTTCGCCCCCATAATATGCTATAACATCGCCGCCTCTCACAAGATCCTCGAGAAGCTTCAGATTATACTCAACGCGCCATGGAACCTTCGCGGGGTCAAAACTCCCGCCGCAATATCTGCACCTAAGATTACATCTCCCAGTAGTGTAAAGGATGAATGTTAACCTCATTCTCTAGCTCCTCAGCTTAGAGGAAGATCTTATCAGGGTTCAATATGTTATTTGGGTCGAAGATTCTCTTAATCGCCCTCATGAGCTTGAGGACCTTTGGGTCGGCATATTTCTGGAGATCCCTCCTTTTAACATACCCTATGCCATGCTCTCCCGTGATCACCCCACCAAGCTCAATGACCTTATCATAAACCTCCTCCTTAATCTTCTCATAATCCTCCGGCCTCCAACCCTCCCTGATATTAATCCAGACATGGAGGTTTCCATCGCCCGCATGGCCTATCGCCGGGAGCTCAACGCCATACTTTCCCGCGATCTTATCAAGCTCGTCGAGGAATCCAGCCATGGATGCGGGTGGCAGAGTAACATCAAGGGTGTCATACATGGTCTTCTTCAATACGGGGTAGAGCTCGCTCCTAATCCTCAGTATAAGATCCTGCTCCCTCCTGCTCTCTGCGAACATAGGCTCACGCGACCCAGCTCCTTCACATAAGCCGAGAAGAACCTCGCATGTTTTCAGGAGGGCCTCCTCCGACTGCTCTGCCAAGATTACCATGAGCTGATACTCACCGTCATTACATGGCCACTTCTCGCCAATCTCGGCAGCAGCGAGATCCATGACCGACTTCTCGAAATATTCTATCGCGAGAGGTATGATACCAGCCTGAAAAATCCTCGGAACAAGCTCAAACGCTCTCCGCCTATTATCGAACGGGATTATTATCGTTGCCGAGGCGGCAGGCCTCGGAGCAAGCCTTATCCAAGCCTTGGTAATTATCCCAAGAGTGCCCTCGCTTCCAATAATCAGCTGCATCAGGTCATAGCCGGCGTTATTCTTCAGGAGCTTGCCCCCGAGCATAATGATCTCCCCGGTCGGCAAAACGACCTCAAGCCCCCTAACATAATTCCTCATGACGCCGGTCTTGACAGCCCTAACCCCTCCAGCATTACACGCGATGAGGCCACCAATCTGAGCGCTCTCATCACCAGGATGAGGTGGGAAGAATAGCCCAGCGGACTCCGCGGCACTTATCAGGTCCCTGAGAGTCGCCCCAGCCTCGGCCTCGGCGAAGAGGTTATCCCGGTCAACGTTAATCCTATTCATCCGCTCAAGGGAGATCACTATACCACTCCTAGTCGGAATACATCCGCCGACAAGCCCAGTCCCACCACCTCTAGGAAAAACGGGAACCCTAAACTCGTTGGCGAGCAAAAGTATCTTGGAAACCTCCAAAGCGCTCCCCGGCTTAACCACCACAACATCCCCAGAAGCCGCGGGCCTAACAGGATTAGGGGTCTCATCATACAAGTAGCTGGAAACGCTCTCATCAACAAGAACCCAATCCTTACCAATAACTTCAGTAAGCCTCTTTATCAAAGCCGCATCCAAACACATCCACCGCCCAAAACACTCGAAAAACCCAAAATATAAAGCTCCGAAAAGCAGGAAGGCACAAAAAATAAGGCTGCACGTTGTAAGAATTCAAGATCATCCTTCATTCCTTACCCCCTTTAATCCGATGCGCGGATAATATGCAAAAGCATTATCTCCTAGGAGTGCTAGCGGTTTCGTAATGAGTTGTAGAGAGGAGTTTGTCAAAATACCGAGCGCCGGCTTTGAACTGGCTGGCGTCCTCCATCTTCCCATAGGAACTACTAAGCCAAAGCCCGTGCTATTCTTGCATGGTTTCACGGGCAATAAGGTTGAGGCGGGGAGGATGTACACAGATATGGCCAGAGTTCTTTGCGCTGCGGGCTATGCATCTCTACGATTCGATTTCCGCTGTCATGGCGACTCTCCACTACCCTTCGAGGAATATTGCATATCATATGCCATTGAGGATGCCCGGAACGCGGCCAACTTTCTGAAAAACCTCACAAGTATTAATAACCTGCATTTCGCGATCATCGGGCTAAGCATGGGGGGTGGAGTGGCAGTAAACTTGGCCGCAAATCGTGACGACATAGCAGCACTCGTGCTATTATCACCCGCCCTAGACTGGCCCGAGCTCACTTCAATACTGTCTCAATGGAAAGTTGAGGGGGACTACGTGTACATGGGCCCACCAGGCTCACCATCTCCCCGCTTATATAGGATGAAAATCAACTGTGCGACGGAGATGATGAAGTTCTCGGTAATGGGCTTAGCTGAGCTAATAAAAGCCCCTACACTCATAATCCACGCAATCGACGACGTAGTCATCCCGATAAGTCAAGCAAAAAGGTTCTTTGAAAGGCTGAAAGTAGAGAAAAAGTTCATAGAAATTGAGCACGGTGGCCACGTCTTTGAAGACTATGACACCCGAAGAAGAATCGAAAAAGAGATACTAGACTGGCTCAAGCAATATTTCTAACCCCCAAAATCCTAGGCTTAAGAATTCACACATAAAAAGCCACTACCCCTTCTAAAACCACCCCTAAGCAGCACTAGGGGCGAAATAGAGATAAATAGAAAGAGCTCTTAGAAAATAAGCCGAAGCCGGCGTAGCTCAGCTGGTGGAGCGCCGGGCTGTTAACCCGGGGGTCGGTGGTTCGAATCCACCCGCCGGCGCACTTTTATATCACGATGGGTGGATATTAGATGAGGGACTTATGGAGCCGACTTCAGTGGGGCTTTTCATATCCTCAACCGCTTTAATCATCAGGGTAAAGCGATTGCTTGGTTCAGACAAGGGATAGGTGCGTCTTAACTGCTAGGACCTTATTTTTGACCTAGCGATCTTTTTCTTATAAGGCTGATAGTCTAACACATTGTTGGCGTGGGTGGTATAGATTATGGATATTGAAACAATCGACATGGATCATGAGAAAGATGAGCTAATAACCTTTGGCATGATAGAGAGAAATGAGCTACATGTTATACAGAGGAGGTTGAAAGATCCCGCGGCATTTTATGCATACTTGAGTGAATTTGAGAAAGGATTTCTTAGTAAGCAGCTTAGCAACAATTATACGCCATAACCAAATAGACCTCCTTCAATCAATGGTGGCATTGATGTTTGAATCACTTGTTAAATGACGTTAAGCTATTGCTAAGCGTAAATATCAAACAGTCTTTTTATTTTTCCTCGCTAGAGTTAAATTTAGAAACTTTCGCAGCTTTAATGGCTTGATTACAGTAAAGTGGACGAATTTTTACTAGATGCCTTTAAGCATAATAACGATATAAAATTTAAAATTGTGGCTTCTACAAGTTCATCTATGCTCGGCAATAATAGGTTTGGCAACTTTCACGTTACTATAGGATCTATAGAATTTAGAGAGAATTCTTATGTTGGATAATAGTCGTTAAGGAGAAGAAGGGAAGATTCATGAAATAATGCAGGGGGGTTTTATTAATGTGTTATAGTTAGCCTTAATTAAAGATTTAATCTAAAGTTTATATATGTATGTAGAATTACCGTCATGTGAGAAAGTTATGGGAGAAATCGAAAAGTTAGGCTTTAATAGAAAGATTTCGCGTAGAGAGGCATTATCGACTGCGGCTAAAGTTGCAATATCTGCTGTGGTTGCAGGGGTCGTTGCCGGTGTTGGAGGATATTATGCTGGGTCACTTGCTGCACCGCCGGTCACCAAAACTGTAACGGAAACTCGAACAGAAACTCGTACAGTTGGTGCTGCAACCGTAACTATGACTGCAACTGAGACAAAGACTGTTACTAGTACAGTTACTAGCCCCACGACTGTTATAAGAACTGTTACTGCTACAGCTCCAGCTCCTACTAAGCCTTTGAAGATCGGCGTAATAGGAAAATCTGTTCACCCGTATTGGTCTGTTGTTGATAAAGGATCTGCTAAAGCGGGTGAGGAATTAAAGATGGCTGGCATGGATATTACAGTTTCATTCTGGGTTCCCTATAAGGAGGATGTACCTGCCCAATTGAAAACAATGGATAGCTATATAGCAGAGGGATATGCTGGAATAGCCGTAGCACCATCCGACCCTGATGCAATTATTCCAGTAATAAGGAAAGCCCTTGATGCAAAGATTCCGGTCATAACCATCGATACTGATGCACCTAAAAGCGATAGATTAGCTTATCTTGGAACAGATAATTATATGGCCGGGGTTGCTGCTGGAAAAGCGATGCTTGAGGCTTTGCAGAAAATGGGACTTGCACGCCCAGGTGGCAAAATAGCTATGGGAACAGGGTCGCTAACGGCTAGAAATTCCCTTGAAAGAATGCAGGGATTTAAGGATGTGGTGGAGCCTGCTGGATACAAGGTCCTTGAGCCGGTATGTGATTATGAGGATGCTGCTAAGGCTTTAGAATTGGCAGCAGCCACCTTGGCCGCGAATCCAGATCTAGTTGGAGCTTTTGGTGTTTATGCCTACAATGGTCCCGCATGGGCTCGGGCAGTCGAGGAGGCCGGTAAAGTTGGTAAAATAGCAATCGTCGAATTTGATGCAACAAAGGAAAATATAGAGCCGATAAAAACGGGAGTTATCTATGCAACAGTGGCTCAGAGACAATATTTCATGGGATATTATGGTGTCAAGCTTCTAGCCTTAATGAATCAGTGGGGATGGGAGTCAGCGTTGAAATTCTACATACCGAGGTACCCGGCAAATAAGATATTTGATACAGGAGTTGATGTTGTTAAGAAGGAGAATTTAAAGGCTTACTACGAGGAAGTAGTTGCACGTGGCGAGCCTGTTGACTGGACGCCCGATTAAAAATTAAAATACCCCATAATATCTTTATATCTTTTTTATGATCGAATGAATGTTGAGGGATGTCTATGAGGAATAGGAAGAGTAGCTTATCTCCAAAAGTTACATATCTCCTATTAAGGCCTGAAATCACCCTGGTTTTTGCATCGTCAATCATTTTTGCTTACTTTGCCATTTCAGCACCGCTTTTTGCTTCTCCATCGAATTTGCAAAATATTGGTAGATGGATTGGGACTTATGGATTTATGGCTCTAGGTGAAATGTTCGTGCTCATTAGTGGGGGAATTGACCTATCTATCGGCTCTGTTGTTGCTTTTAGCGGGCTACTGCTAGCATATTTTATGGAGATTATGAGTGTAAATTGGGTCCTTAGCATATTCTTAACTCTGTTAATTTGCGCCGGCATAGGCGCATTTCATGGATTTTTTGTTTCAAGGTTTTCTCCACCTCTGCCGCAGATTGTCCCTGCATTCCTAATTACGCTTGTAACACAGTTTGCTTTTAGAGGTGCAGCTCAATTCTGGACTAAAGGTTATCCCATAGTTTTAACAAAGGGCAGATTCGAAGATTTCATTTTCGTAGGCAACGGGAATATATTAGAAATCCCAGTTCCTCTTATTCTAGCACTAATTGTCTTAGCAATCTCCTTTTTCATTCTAAATCTCTCTGTCCTTGGAAGACACATCTATGCCATTGGTGGCAACCTAGAAACTGCAATAGTCACTGGAATAAGAGTAAACAGGGTAAGGCCATTATGCTATATCATAAGCTCTATACTGGCAGGCATGACAGGAGTGATAATTACCGCTAGGCTAAGTTCAGCATATCCTGGCATAGGCTCCGGATATGAGTTACAGGCTATAGCTGCCTGTGTACTCGGAGGAGTAAGCTTGATAGGTGGAGAAGGCTTACCCTTTGGCGTCTTATTGGGAGTTTTGTTAACAACAATAATAGAAAATGGACTTGTGGTTTTGAATGTTTCACCCTACCTACATTTAATAATAATTGGCACATTACTAGCAATAGCTGTAACAGCTGACTTTCTAAAAAGATATCGTTTTAGGAGATAATTACTCACCTATCATTCCTCGTAGTATATCATGTTCGGTCACTTCGCTCACAGGTCTAATGAATACTACTTTACCTCTCCTAAGCAGCATTACACGATGCGATACGCTAAGTACATCTGGTAATCTATGACTTACATAAATTATGGAAATACCTCTTTCACTTAATTCCTTGACCACTTTCAAAACATGTTCAGCTGACTTTACTGAAAGAGATGCTGTTGGCTCATCGAGTAAGATAACAGATGGTTTAGATGCGAAGATGCGAGAGATAGCAACAATCTGCTGCTGTCCTCCGGAAAGTGTATAGACTTTACTATCTATCGGAATATCATGTCCTCCTAAAGTTGATAATATCTGTTTAACTCTCTCCCTCATCTTCTTCCTGTTTAATAAAATACCCATGAGTTTCTCCTCTCTTCCCAGAAAAACATTATCCACCACACTTAGGTTAGGAGCTAACAATAATTGCTGGTATACCATTTCTATCCCACTCAGCCGGGCTTCTAATGGTGAGCGAAACTCAACCCTTTTACCATTAAGATATATTTCTCCTTCATCAGGTCTATAGTAGCCAGCAATTATTTTTAGTAACGTAGATTTTCCAGCCGCATTATCACCAACTAAGCCAAGAACCTCACCCTTCTGTAACTCAAAAGTAACCTTATCAAGAGCCTGTATGGCACCAAACCTCTTAGATATATTTATGCATTTCAGCACGATTGAAGACATCCCTTACTGAGAATTTTAATATCCTAGAAAATAAATATTACTGCTCAAGTTTAAAGCTGTTCTGCGCGGGATTTTTACCATCTCACGGACGTGGCTTTAGAAAGGTTGGGGTACCTTGAAGGGAGTAGGCGGAGAAGGTTTGTCTCGTGGATTCATCCGTCGGCGCACTCTTATATCACATGTTATTTTTCTTTTTGTTTGCAAACCAGGGTTGCCGTGTTAATGTTCCTTATTGTAATGAACCCTCTTTTCATCGCTCCATACCTGTATGTATGGAGAAGAATGACTGAGGTGATTCCTGTAGTAGCTTGAACAGCTTTGGGGATATATCATTGTGGCAGAAAATGCTTAAGAGCAGGTATGGGAAAAATATTCTAGATGATTTTAAAGGGATGGTATTCTCAGGGTGGTTGGAGAACGAAGCTTACACTCATAAATCAGAATAATGAATATGTGATGCTGAGAATGAAGTTGTTCGAGGGCGAGAATGGAAAGCTCCTAGCGACGTTGAATTTGCGATTAAAACCTAAAGAAATGCGCTTCTATGATTTGGGGAGGATTAAGCGCATCGAGGGCAAAGCAGGATTAATATTAATAGAATCCGAGAAACCATTAGTCTGCACAGCTCAAATAACAAATCAAGAAGACGAGATGAAAGTATTATATTATAGGCTACCACCGGTAGAGGAAAAACGTGGTTGCTGCTAGTCTTTAAAAAGCCATGAACATGGTGGTAAAGATCCGGTTCGAGCCAGATAAAGAGATACTGGTAGGAGAGACGCCTGAAGGGAGGAGAATCACTCTTAGAATACTGGAGGATATGAGTCCAATGGAGCTGATGTTAACCGCTCTAGGAAGTTGTGCGGCTATAGATCTCTTTAAGGCATTAAGCTTAAGGGGCGTAAACATACAATCCATTGAGATAGAGCTAAGTGGCAAACCTGCTAAGGAGGACGAATCAAACCACATTGGGGAAGTTTTAATGACTTACACAATTACTGCTCAAAATGTTACGAGAAAAGAGGTGGAAGAAATAGTGCAGCAATCCTTGAATAGATACTGTAGCATCGCAATTGCTTTAAAACGTTCCATCAATGTTAAGCTAAACTCGGTAGTTCTAAGAAAGATGAAGACTAGGTAACGTCTGAATCCTCTAAGTTGATTTCAACCTTTACTGGGTTGAAGACCAGGCATCTAGATTTGGCCTCATCAATTATCTTCATAAGCTCATTCCTATCAATATCACATTTTATCGCTAATGATAGATGAAGACTCCTAATGGGCTCCTCAACCATAGAATCTGTGAGAAGTCCTGAATAATCTATTTCTGCCTTAAGCTTTAATTTTGCCTGTGATATCTGTATTCTCCTCCTAGTCAACATTAATATTACCGCGGAAAGATAACTTGCTCCAATTCCATAGAGGAAATATTGAATAGGTGTGGGCCTATGCCCCTTACCTCCTAAAGATGTTTGCAGCTCTGATTCTAGAATTAGTGCTGATTTTTCAGCCATCATCTCAGCATTCATCTGTGCATAACTCCTTGGTACATTCCATTCAATCATCATATCTATTGATTGAGTGAAGCCTCGAGAGCTGGCTTCAATCGTTTGGATGGTCTTCTCAATTGCCTCCAAATCAAAGTTATTCAGGATATTTTTACCATTGGGCTTACTTTGCATAAGTGGATAATGATTTGTCCATGACTTAAACCTAATCCACCTTTTAACAAGTTTTAAAAGCTGGAATTAACGAGGTCTAGAATCGCTTTTTTACTGGTTGGAATTCGCCGGGCTAACAATGCTGATAAATTCCTCAAAATATTGGCTAAGCCTATCATAATCTATATCGGGCTTTGGGACCTCTTCAACCGGTATATTCACTTCAACATCCTTTGGCTCCAGATCTTCCTCAGCGCATTTGGCGCAGAGGGCAGCTCCAAGGCTCGTGGTTTCCGAAAAGCCAGATCTCAGAATCCTCCTATCGGGGAAGAGGGCGGATAGGATCGTCAAGTATATCGCGTTATTCGCGAAACCCCCTTGCACAATGACGTCAATATTCCTTCCCTCTGAAATAGATTCTATGGCGGCATAAGATTGTATTGTGAGGCTCAGGTTGAGTATATGATAGGCGTATTCAGGGCTCTTGTAAAAGAGGTCGCCGATTATTCTAGGCTTGGAGTAGGGGAATCTACCGGACTTCTCGATCAATCCTGGCGTAATGAAATCCCTCTTATGCCTCAGGATTTCCTCAAGTAGCTGTAAGTTTGGTGGTATTCCTAGAGGACTTATTCCAAATATATCCTTAATCAGCTTAACATAGTGATCATGTTCATAACCTCCTGGAAATATTAGGGATTTTACCGGCCTGCTAAAGGAATCGGCATAATATAATATGTTCTGTTCCAAGTCCTCCTTTCTAGGGTTGAATCCTGAATAGGGGTTCATGAAGACGCACCAAGTTCCGGTTGACGCGAAGATGAATTCCTGGCCCTTAGCTATGTAGGGGAGTATTGACGCGTTCGAGTCATGAATTCCTGGGGTAACGGTGATCTCGGACCCATTAATCTTGAGCTTTCCAATGGAGTGCCATACTTCCGTGAAGCCTGGGGATCGTTGGTTAACCTCAAGATTTTCCGCAATGAAGCTCCACCACTTTTTCCTGAAGTCGAAGAGGTAGGTATGGCATCCGGCGCTCGTGACCTCGCATGATCTTATTCCTGATAATTCGTAGGTGAGGTATTGTGGAAAGAAGAGTATCGTATCTGTTTCAGCGAACTTTTCAGGATAGCTTTTCTTGAACCAGTATATTTGGATGCCAATGTTCAATAGCCTACTCCATGGAGGGGTGCCCGTAATAGCATAGAGGCTAAATGGATCGCCGAATTCTTCGTAAAACATTCTTCTAATGTTCTCGTCGATGTTATGGTTATAGGATACTATGGGGAAATTCAGCCTACCCTCACGTAGATAGGTGACCGTCGCGCCGTGAGTCGTAATTGAGAGAGCCTTTATATTATATTTTCTTACAGCATTTCGGAAACTGCTCTTCACCCAGGCCACGATCCTCTCAGCATCATCACATAGGATGCCATCCCTGACAACTTCACCTATCTGTGCTTTATCCTCGAATAATGGGTTAAGTTGCTCATCAAACACTATTAACTTCTTGTTAGTCTTGCCTATGTCGAATGTCGCGATGGCATACTTCATACTACCCCTTATCTCCCCCTAGGGGTCATATAAAAGCTACCTTATGATTGCTGAGATTTCCATAAGCTGCATGTCCGAAAAATATAATTATCGCGAGAAGTATAAGAAATGCATGGTCAAGTATGGTATACATCTCTTCCTCTGGACCGAGCGTTTTGACAGGTCTACACTCCATTTAATAGAGAAGGCTAAGAGGTTTGGGTTCGATGGTGTAGAGGTGCCATTGATGGAGCTGGATCTGATAGATGTGGAGGCTACAAGGAGGGAACTGAAGAAGCATGATGTGGAGTTTTTAGGCTCATTAGGTCTTCCCCGCGAATATGACATTACGAGTGATGATGAGAATACTAGAAGGCGTGGAATAGATTTTATGAAACGCTGTGTTGACGTGGTTGCCCAGCTGGATGGCGACGCGATAAATGGTGTTGTCTATATTGCGTGGGGCAAGATTGTGGGGAGGCCTAGAACCGAGGAGGAGTGGAGGCGTAGCGTCGAGGCGTTAAGGGAGGTGTGCAGATATGCGAAGAGCTACGGGGTGAGTCTTGGCGCGGAGCCCGTGAACAGGTTTGAGACATATTTCCTAAACACCGCGGAGGATGCTGTGAGGCTGTGCAAGGACGTTGGTGAGCCTAACATGAAGGTCCACCTCGACACTTTCCACATGAATATAGAGGAGAAGAACTTCTATGACCCGATAAAAACTGCTGGAAAGTTGCTGAACCACTTCCATTGCTGCGAGAATGACAGGGGTATTCCGGGAACGGGGCACGTAAACTGGAATGAGGTCTTCCAAGCGCTTGCCGAGATAGGCTATGATAGATGGCTGGTCGTAGAATCATTCACGCCCGAGATAAAGAAGGTTGCAGCCTCAACCGCTATATGGCGTCAAATCGCTCCGAGTGCGGATGCGATAGCCGAGCAGGGCCTCAAATTCATCAAGGAGATGGCGAGAAAATACCTCAGATCATAAGGTGAGGAAAGGAGCATCAATTCGCCTCACTCCTTTTAATATATGTGCGGGGGGTGGGATTTGAACCCACGAACCCCTACGGGACAGGGTCCTAAGCCCTGCGCCTTTGACCAGGCTTGGCTACCCCCGCCTTACGTGATAGGCTGCTTGTCGACTTCTCATTAACTTTTCGCGCGGCCTTTTTGGGCCGCTAGATTTTTCTCCAGCTTCTGGCACCTTTTAATGCGGCTAGAGGCGATGAGGATTGAACGTCGCGGCTGAGGCTTCGGGGGACCTATGAGCGGACCTCCTCTCGGCTGAGCCGGCCAATGTATCATCCTCTTCTTAGGAGGGCTATTGCCTCTAGGTGTGGTGTTTGGGGGAATTGGTCTATTAGGGAGAGGCGGTCAATCCTGTATCCAAGTTGTCTTACATCCCTAACCATGGTCTCTGGATTACATGATATGTAGAGGAGTTTTCTCGGAGATGCTCTCCTCAGCCTCTTAACGAGCTTGTAGCTTAGCCCGGAGCTCGGCGGATCAACAACTACGTAATCGTATTTTAGAGAGACCCTTTCTGCCCTCTCATTAACCACCTCGGCTGATCCTACCCTATTGAGCTTGAGATTCATCCCGGCGATCCTGGCGGCGGCCGGGCTTGCCTCAACAGCTGTCACTCGCGCGTGCCCCCATGTGGCGAGGGGCACCGTGAATGTTCCCGGGCCTGAGAAGAGCTCGAGCACCCTCTCCCCGCCCCTCAAATCTAAGAAGCTCAGCACGGTTCTCATCATCCTCTCCAAGACATATGGATTGGGCTGGAAGAAGACATTTGGATGGAGCAGGTAGGTAAATTCCCCAATCCTCTCCATTATGGTCTCGGATCCGCGTATCGCTCTGATGTCCTCCGCCCTAGCATCATCCCTCACCTCTCGGTTTATTCCTAGCAAGAGGCTGTTGAATGGTACGCTTCCCTCCTCGAGCTTTGCAAGGAATTCCTGAAGCGGAATCTCATTATAGGCTACGACTAGGATCATTCTCTCATCTGTGAACTTTCCCTCGATTATAGTGAGGAATCTCACATCGCCTCTGCGCTCAGTCCTATTCCACCCCGATATGCCATGCCCCTTAAGATAATCCCTGAACAGGTTCCTGATGATATCTGACTCGGATGACTGGAGGAGGCATTCCTCGATGTCTATTGTCTCGCTCCAGCTCCCCTTCCTATTGAGCCCTATGACTGGGCCTTCGCTAACGACAAAGTCCATCCTATTCCTGTAGTAATATTGTCTTGGCGATGGATGGATTTCCTCAGCCCGCGCCTCGAGGAGCTTCTCAGCGCGTGAGACCTTCTCCTCCAACTGATCCTCATATGGCTTATCAAGGTAGGTGCATCCACCACATTCTCGGAAATGCTTGCATATCCTGATACTCATATCCGTCTTATCGCTTCCCTCAGCTCCTCGGCTGATTTCTCCGGGAGCATGGTGTTCACGTATACGCCGAGACCGATCTCGGAGACCATCGGGACGAGGATCCTCGGGACTATCTCGATATGCCAGTGGAAGTCCTCGGCGTCGGCCGGCCTCGTGTGGAGCACAAGATTGAATGAGGGGCTATCTAGGATGCTTTTCAGGGCCTTGAAGAGCGTTGAGAGGATGCTGGCCAAATCTAGGAGCTCCGAGTCATCGAGCTCCGTGAATCTCTGACGATGTTTCTTGGGGTAAACCATTATCTCGTAGGGCTCCCGGCTGGCCCATGGAGAGACCGCGATAAAGCTCCCGGTGGTGATCAGCGTTCTGGCTGGATCCCTGTCGTTGCATAGGATGCAGTCGCCTGCTCGTAGGGCCTCAGCCTCCCTCCTGAGAAGCGGCGGTGTAACCGATGAGGCCATGATATGGCTGTGGGGATGCCTGAGCGACGCGCCAGAGTATGGGCCATGATTCTTCCCGAAGCACATGTAGCTGAACTCATCCCCTTCGAGCTGGCTTAGCCTCTCTCTGAAGGTCAGCAGGAGATATTGGAGCTGGATTATGCTGAGTGACCATGGATCTGCGAAGTGATCCGGGGTATCTATCACGGCCTCATGGAGCCCTGGAGCCTTCCTAGATCCATGCATATCCCGTAACACGTCCTCCGTGGAGAAGGCTGGATAAAGATTCGGAATACACTTGACGAGCCAATCCTTTATCCTCCTATCACCTGTCTCCCGCTCGAACTTGAGGCCAGCTCCAGCCCTAGCCAGGACTAGGGTCGCTGGCGAGAGAGCTTCCTCCCTGCCCGGGCAGAATGGGCATCTAGCGGGGTCATCAAGCAGGCGGGGGACCTGCGGCCCAAACTCATGAGGTCTCTTAGCCCTCTCAGGAGCATATGAGACAAGCCTGCCAGATAGTGGATCGATCCTGAGCTCCGGCATATCCTCCTCTCATGGATTCCGCGGCTCAGGAAAGATTTAACCCCTCCATACACTTGTTTGCAAGGCGTTCTGGGTCCTTTGGCCCTTCCTCCCTCACTTCATTGGGAGGCTTTCGGGGGGAACGCGGGCTCCCCACATCTATCTGGCGCCGACGATCAAAAGAGGTTTTAGGATTTTTCATATTCATGTATTCCTCGTAGTAGCGTTTCACCAGATTCTTCACCGCTATCACGTCCCTGTCTTCCTCTAGGCCGCATCTCTTACATTTCCTTAATCGGCGCCCATTCGAGCTCTCCTCCAGCTCATCTCCGCATATAGGACATGTCTTTGAAGTGCCTCTGGGATTTACGTACTTTACATGTAATCCGCAGAGTTTCGCCTGATACTCTAATATCCGCTGAAAACTCCTATAACCCCATCGGTGTAATCTTCCGTTGAGCTCCTTGGATCCCATATTCCTCTCATTGAGGCGCCTGAGGTCTTCCATCACAATCACAGTGGCCCCGACCTCCCTAGCCTTATTAATTATCCTCTTGACGGCCTTGTAATAGATTTCCCTGACCCTCCGCCGCTCACGCCCCTTGTACTTCTCCAGTAGCCTCGCTCGCAGGTCTCTACCGCGAACCCTTGTCTGAATTCGTCGACGCTTGAGGAAGTAGCGGGTTCGAATGATGCCCTCGTTAGTCTCAAACCTCTCGACGAAGTCATCGTTACCATAGACGACAACATTCTCGTTAATGTCAATGGCAATAACCTTGGCATCCGCGCTTATCTCCGGCAATACAATGGTCTGGCGAAAGACAACATTCAGGTAAAGGTTGCCATCATCCTTCAACACTAGTTGCGCCTCACTCGGTTTCATGTCCCGAACTTATCGTGATATCTTCCGTGAAGCAGTCTCAATGCAATCCATCTCCCTCCATGGACCGCTATTGAAGCCCTCCAGCCCTCGATATCGAGTTTGAATAATTGCTTGTCAAGCCATATCGCCCATCTTTTGAATACCGGCTTCTCCTTCTCGCACATCCCCAGCTTCTTCATCTCTACAAATGACTTGTAGATGCTACTGGCATACCTGCAGGCAGTATAGATGTAATGTGATGGCAGCGTTGGATATCTCTGCCGTAACTCGCGATACTTCGCGTACCATAGCCTTCTAGGACTGGTGATTCTATGCGAGTGAGCATACTCGATGAGCTCGTTCACAATCCTCCGATACTCCGCGAATAAATGGCGTACTCTGAAATCGTCGCCTCATCAGCATCCGTGAGGTCCACTTTAAACTTTGCACCAAGTTTTATTTTCTCAACCGACATCATCATTCACCTCCAAGAATTTCATAGAGTGAGCTTCGAAGCTCCATGCAGACACAGTCCATCATCTTGCCAACGTGTCCGCGGCATTCCCTGGCGAAGTCGTCGAGCATCCTGAAGCCATCATTGACGAGCGTCCTAGCGATGATCGATGGCGGCCTATGTCTCTCAACGACAAGCATCAAGCCCATATAATCCAAGACCCCAATAATGCCCGCCTCCTCGAAGGCATCAGCCCAGCCATCCATACTTGCCACAATACAGTCCTAACACATGCCTGCCCTTATTTCTTGAGGACCCGCCTGAAAGTGGAAGATTATTGTGATGATGTCGAGATATCGGGAAGCTGGCTAAAAATAGGATTCCATGGCGATGAGGAGACTTCGGAGCAGATATCCATAATACCGTTCAGGGACGGGGAGGATGTCAAGTATTTCGTGGTGGGAGGCGTGATGGAGGGCGGTGGGCGCGTGACGAGATGCGACATGGTCAGAGTGATGGACTGGGATCAGTTGATCGAATACCTCGGGGGACGTCTGGGAGGAGCTATGGGACGCGACGCTATTCAAGCTGAAGGCCGCCGAGGCAAGCATGCCATAAAGCCAGAGCCGGCATCACAATACCACATATTTTTATTTCCCATTTTCGGAGGGCTCCCCAAGAAATAAGGGCAAGCCCCTCATCCTTAGGCTTGTAGGGCCATGACGAGGTATAGGGTCTTTGAAGAGACCGTCTCAATGTTGAAGAGGTATGGGAGGGAGGTGGCAAGGCTACTCAACCAAGAGAGCGTGAAGACCCTAATGTATTAAGGTATCAGCTATACGTGTTTAGGAGGAGGGTTTGCAGGAGGCTTGAGAAGCCGGGGCAAGGCCTTGCAGCGGAGGTATGTGATCTTGGTGTTGGGGGTGGCCGGCGTCGGTAAGACCGTCTTCGGCAGGGCTCTCGCCAGCCTTCTAGGTCTCAAGTTCATTGATGTGCCCGAGCTCGTGGAGAGGAGGAAGCTCTATTCCGGGTATGATGTAGAGTCCAAGGCTTATCTTGTGGATCTTAGGAAGCTCTCGGCTGCCATTGGCTCGGAGCTTAGGGGTGGAGGGGTGCTGGCCTCCGTATACGCCTTCAAGCCCCGGGGAGTCAGAGTCTCATGGGCGATCATTCTCAGGGTGAGGCCGACGAGATTGCTGGAGATTCTTAGGGGCCGGGGGTATCCGGATGAGAAGATCCGGGAGAACGTCTCGGCCGAGCTTATAGATCAGCCCCTCGTTGAGGCTATTCAGAAGTTTGGGAGGAGGAAGATTGTCCAGCTGGATGCGACCGACGTCGACCTCGAGAGTCTTGCGAGAAGGGCTGCTGAGGCCATTAAATCCCGCACCTTCAGGCAGCTTGATCGGAAAATAGACTGGATAGGTGAGCTCGAGAGATCCGGCGAGCTTGAGGAGCTTCTGAGGTTTCTGGAGTCCGGTTAGGTCTCCGATAAACATTTTAACCGGAGCTAAATGCCTTATGGCAGGATCCTTGAGGAAGATCTTCATCCGCTCGCCTCATCGCTTTTGACTACTTCTCATGGTTAGGGGTGAATATCCTTGAAAAGTGAGGGATTAACTTTTAGCAGGAAGGATTATGTCAGCCTATACAAGTTCAAGAAGCTGCTGAAAGAGCTTGAGTCGAAAGAGGGTAGGGGGACCGAGCTCATCTCCCTCTATATCCCGCCAAATAAGCCCGTTTCAGACGTTATAGGATATCTCAGGCAGGAGTATGCGACCGCGGCGAACATAAAGTCGAAGAGCACGAGGAAGAATGTCCAAGATGCTATTGAGAGCGCGATCCAGAGGCTTAAGCTATTTGACAGGGCGGGCCCGACCGGCCTCGTGATATTCAGCGGAGCAATCCCGCAGGATGGCGGCGCTGGGACCGAGAAGATCGAGGTCTATCACGTTATCCCGCCGGAGCCTATAAACCTCCTTCTATACAGGTGTGATAGCAAGTTCTACCTTGAGCCCCTGAAGGAGCTCCTCAAGGAGAAGGATGTCTACGGTGTTCTGGTGATTGATAATGAGGAGGCTGCGGTCGCGGTGGTGAGGGGTAGGAGGATCGTTGAATTGAAGAAGTTCACATCCGGCGTGCCGGGGAAGCATCATGCTGGAGGGCAGTCCGCTAGAAGGTTCGAGAGGCTTAGGGAGATGAACCTTAACGAGTATTATAAGCGCGTCGCTGCACATGCTAACGAGATCTTCCTTAAGGAGCCGGATCTAAAGGGGATTATAGTCGCCGGCCCGGGCCCAACTAAGGAGGTCTTCGTCGAGAAAGGCTACCTCCATTACACCTTCCGCGACAAGATCCACATAGTTGACACATCATACTCGGGTGAGGAGGGTGTTAGGGAGGCGATAAGAAAGGCGGAGGACTTCCTGAGAGAGCTCAGGCTTGTCGAAGAGCAGAAGCTTGTTAGAAGGCTCATGGACGAGATAACAAAGGAAAACTCAAGAGCGGTCTATGGAGAGAAGGAGGTTTTGAGAGCATTAAGAAGCGGGATGCTTGAGCTCCTACTCCTCTCGGAGGATCTCGACAAGTATAGGATCAAGATAAAGTGCGCCAATTGCGGGGCTGAATACGAGCATACTCTAAGCGAGGAGGAGAGAGTCTCAAAGCTGCCCGAGATACTGGCGAAACCCTGCGAGAAATGTGGTCAGAGATCTCTACAGGTCTCGGAGGAGCAGCTGCTCGTGGACTTCTATATCGAGGAAGCGGAGAAAGCTGGAGTCAAGGTAGAGCTGATTTCATCAGAACATGAGGAGGGTGCCATGCTCTTGAGCATGGGTGGAGTCGCGGGCTTCCTAAAAGGATATAGTAGCTAAGTGAGCCTAGGAATAATCAGGTTAGCTATATCGTATTGCATGTCAGCGATCCCGAGGACCGCATCTCTTATCCGGAGCTGCTCTACCATGAGCCTCGGGGGCGTTAGGAGTTTCGTCAAGACCTCAAGGTTCTTCTTCATCTGAGGTATCACGTCGAGCCTCTTGTTCAGGAATGCCTCCATCGCGAGCTTATGATTCTCCAGTAATATCTCTGAGATCTTGTTGGCGTGGAGCGCGTTCTCCGAGGCCCTGCCGCCTGAGATGAGGCCTGAGACCTCGAACGCTTTGTCAGCTATATTCTCGAGAAAGTATGCAGCAAGTCTATAATCGAGTATCTCGACGCTCGAGAGGCCTAGCAAGGCTGCTAGCGCCGGGTTCGCGAGACTCTTCCTCAATATTCTGACCATGTAAAAGTAGAGCCTATCTACGTCATCCTCGATCTTCTCGAGGAGCCCTGAGACCTCAAGCCCAACGCCATCCGAGGGGCCGAAGGAGTATCTCAGCATGTCGTCCGAGAGCCTCCACATTCTCCTCAACACTTCCGACGGCTTAAGCTCCAGTGGGTCTATAACCATCCTTAACAGCATGGATGACTCAGCTGACTCCACTATCTCCAAACCCATCAACCTCTCCTTCAGGTAAAATAACTCGCTTTCAAGCGCCTCTTTCACCTGCTGGGGGAAGATGACGCGTATCGAGTCATAACCCATGAGATAGGCAGCGACAATCTTATCCACGAGCGACCGTGTATCGGACTCAAACCTGAGCCTAACCTCACTCTCCCTCTCAACCCTAGTTGGCGAGATTATAAGGGAGCTTCCAGCAATCTCGACCATGACATAATCGCCCTCGCCAAGGCCAATAGCTTCAACCCAGCCCCTTGGAAGGCTGACCACTAGAGACCCACCACTCCTCATTATGCTTCGTAGAACCCTCCCCTCCCGCTCCCGCGCCATCACATGCTCAATATCGGTCAGTACTAATAATGATTTCCAAGATACAATACTTATCTAGGTAGAGCTTTGCGGGAGAGACCAGGATAGCCCACGCGGTGATTTGACATGATGCTTGGCAGGAATGGTATTAAGCCGGGCCTTGAGGTATCCTTGGTATCCGTCTGCGCCGCTCTTTATGCCGCCTTAGGATACCTGACATATCTCGGGATCTTCGCGCCCGTCTTCGGGACCGTTCGATTCTGGCCGTCGGTTATCGTGCCGGCAGCCTTCTCGATACTATTCTCGCCGAGGATCGGCAGCATCGGGGCGGCGGTAGGGATATTCATAAGCGACATGTTGATTCATGGCAACCCCGTCTTAAGCTTAACCGTCGGCGTCCCGGCGAACTTCGTGGCATTCTACCTGATGGGCTGGTTAGCTCAGAGATGGAGGAACAGGGACTCCGTGGTGCTCGCTATCTTGATACAGCTCATACCGGTCGCGGGCTGTGTCGTCATCTACTTCCTAGAGCTCATAGACTTGCTCACAGCCCTAATCTATCTCGCGGTCTCGATAATCGTCGTGGCATTCACCATGATGCTCGCGCTGGCGCAGAGGAGGTTCCTCGGGATAGCGGCTGCCTCAAGCCTTGGTCTAATGACTGGGAGCGCGATAATTGGGATAGGCCTATGGGCCTATAGTCAGTTCTTTATCCTACCGGGCGGGATCAGGAACGCGCCCGTAATATTCGCCCTCGGATGGTTCCTCTGGACATACTTGACAGAGATACCATTCATCCAGTTCTTCCTGCCACCAATCCTGAAGGCTGTCTCGAGGGCTGTTCCAAGCCGCGGCGTCCTCGGCGCAGAGGAGCGCGTGAGAACTTGACCCAGAAGAGGAGTTATGCATGCGCGCCGGCACCGCTATCTAGCATCTTCTCTCCCAAGATCCACGGAGAGAGCGTGGAAGAGGTCGGCGCTAGGGGTGGCGGATTCACGCTAGCCAACGCAGTGGAGACCCGCGCGGAGCATCATCTTGGAGACGAGGACCAGATTCAAGTCTATGTTAATGGGGTGGTGTTTGATCATGTGACATCGCTTAAGGCGGCTGAGGTCTCGAGGAGAATCCTCGGCCTGCGGGGAAGAATAGTCCTCAAGCATAGCGTCGGTGTTCCGATTGGGGTTGGGCTCGGGACGAGCGCATCCCTAGCTCTGACAACGATCCTGGCATTATTCAGGATCACTGGCCGCGGCATATCGCTCATGAGCGCCTGTAGGCTTGTTCATGAGATAGAGATTGGATGCGGGACAGGGCTGAATAGCGAGGCTGGATTCCTCTCAAGCGGCCTCATCCTAGTATTGGAGGCGGGCGCGCCGCCGAGGCTCAAAATAGACTCGATCCCACTACCGCGTGACTCTTTGCTGATAGTTATTGCAGCCAGCCCGGTTGAGAAGCAGAGGGTCTTGGGCCGAGGAGACCTTGAGGAAATCAAGGAGATAGGTGATAGGAAAATCGGCGAGATCCTCGAAAACCCTACGCCGGAGAACTTCCTCGAGAAGTCTAGGGAGTTTGCCTTAGAGGCCGGGCTCGCGACCAAGAGAGTTCAGGAGATCTTCGAGGAGCTCGCTAGGCTCCCAGTCATCGGTTATGCGCAGAACATGATTGGTGAGGCCTGCCACGCCCTAGCGCTGAGAAGAGATGCCGAGACTATCGTTAAGACGCTTAGAGAGGTCTTCCCCGAATACTTCGTGAGGATGTTCGAGGTTGGCGGCCTAGTTGGTTCCTTCATCGAGACTTAAGCCTGCCCACGAGATCGTCAAATTCCTGTATGAAGTTCTCCTCTGTTCCGGATGGTATAAGACCTGAGGCGGCGAACTTGTGCCCATCAGCTGATCCGCCAACCTTCTCTGAGGCCTTAACCGCGAGCTCGGAGATCGACGGCATCGAGCCATTCTCTATCATGCTCGAGAGCCTTCTTGGTGCCCTTACGGAGAATTTGACCCAGCTTCCTCGGATCCTGCCAAGTCCTGGGATCTCGGGCTCGAAATTCATGAAACCTATGATATAACGATCTGGATCAACACCCTTCCTATAGCTGAGCATTGAAGATAATGTTCCAATAGTCTTCGATCCCAAGCCCTTAAAGAGGTCCCTAAGATGATACCATTGAGTCCAGGCGCTTTTCCGCAACCCGGTCTTTGCGATGATAGCGAAGGCCTGGGCGAACCTTCTCCTCCTCAAGTCCTCAAACCTCTCCGCGAGGTTCTCCGGGATCATCCTTCTTTTAAGATGCTCCACGGCATCCTGCGGCCCCCGCATGTAGTATCCGACGCTCCCAATCGCTGAGAGGGTTGAGGATAGCTCCCTCCACAATTTCCCGAGGAATTTCACGCGATATGCCTCCTCACCGTTCTCGCTAACTATCTCCACGTCCCCGGCGGCCACGGCATCCTCGAGCGCTATCCTGTTAAGCTTCCTTAATTTTCCCGGAATCTCAGCGGAGCCAACTACGGCCATCCAAGCCGCGTCACGCGCATCGAAGATCTCCTTAGCCAGTAGGTAGGCGGCTGCTGATCCGCTGACATCACTCTCCCCCTCATATCCATACAGCTCCGGGTTCAGGTGTAGGAGCCTTGGATGCGCGGCCTCAACTGGGTCATGATGATCCACGATCACCGCCGCGCCGCCCGATCTCCCAAGCCACAGGGCTATCAAATCCGCCCTCCCCGAGCCTATATCCGCGTAGAGATATAGCTTCTCGCCCTGAGCATGAATGAGCTCAACAACCTCGGGGGAAAGCTTCTCAACGCAGATGAGTCTATGTGGTATTCCGAGCCTTTCGAGGACCAGCGACATTATCGCCCCGGCGCAGAGGCCGTCAGCATCATCGTGAAAAACTAGTATGGCCTCGCTGAACTCCCTTCCAAACTCCCTCATCAGGGCGGATGCCCGGCTTAAATTCTCCTTATACCTCGAGTCCATCATCAAAGTTATCTCGCCGGCGGCTATAAAGGCCGCGGAAAATCATTTAATATCCCTTGGTCCTGAGGTTCTGTCATGGGATCCCAGTTCAAAGATTATGTTATTCAGGCTGCGGGGCTCATGTGTATAAGCGCTAGAACCGCTCCGAAGACCCGTGGAATAGATGACTTGGAGATCCTCGTGATCTCGGATGATCGCGACCTCGGCAGGCTCGCGGATGAAATGGAGAGGATGGGCTCAGAGCTCGGCCTAGCATTCTTCCAACGCGATGCGGAAAATGTCAGACAGTCGGATGCGATCCTCCTAATCGGCGTCAAATCATCGAAGCCCAAGGAGCTAAATTGTGGAGGATGCGGCTACTCAACCTGCGATGAGTTCAGGAAGGCTAGGAAGCTTCATGAGAAGCCGTATCATGGGCCGAGCTGCGCATTCCAGCTAATAGACTTGGGGATAGCTGTTGGATCCGCAGCAAAGACCGCCTCCATGCTGAACGTGGATAACAGGATCATGTACTCGATTGGGGCTGCCGCCCTGAGAGCCGGCTTCCTGAAGGACTCCGATGTGGCGCTAGGCATACCGCTGTCGGCTTATGGGAAGAGCATCTACTTCGATCGGAGGCCGAAGACTTAGCTGAAGAAGTCTATCAGCGTCCTCTCGCCAGACTCTAGGATCTTCTCCACCTTTATCCCAACGGCTTCAAGTATCCTGCCGCAAGCCGCCGCGACCTGTTTCTCAACATAATACTCCCAGTCAACCTCATCCTTTGAAACCTTGAAGTACGGCTTGGCCCTAGAATAGAGGGGGCCGGAGCCCGCGGTGATTATGAAGCCGACCTTGTCTCCAGGCTGAATCCTCCACCCCTCGCTCATGAGCTGCTTGGCGACAACCACGTGAGGCTGAGTGGCCGAGTACTCGCTAAGAGGCCTAGTTATCTGCTTCCAGATTATCAGCTTCTTCAAGTCTACTTGCCGGCCCCTTAACGCCTGTACATACTCCCTCGCCCTCTTTAATGCCTGAGCCGGGTCACCTGTCTCGAGAAGTGCCTTAACAGTTTCATACTGAGCCTCCCTCGCTATCCCGCTCCAGTCCCCTCTCACGGCCTCGAGGCCCACCACCTCTATCTCGCCGCCGATAGTCATGCCAGCATACCTCTTCTTCGCCTCTGTGAAGATTATCCTCTTGAAGACCTTCTCGAGCTTAGCCTCCAAGCCGAGCTCCATCTCAATCCATTCTATAAGCTTCTCGAGTTTTCCATGATAATTCTTGAGGAAGACAGAGTCCGTATCCGAGTAGATTACCTTCATTCCAAGCTCCTCGGCCTTCCTTATCGTGGAGGCAATTACCTCCCTGCCCCAAGCCGTAGTCGCCTCGGCAACCTCCCTAGAATACCACCTCGCGCCAGACCAGCCGGTATACCCGTAGATCGCGTTCGCGATTATCTTGACAGCCCTCTGCCTAGCATCGAGGATCTTAGCCTCAACGCTCCCAGAAGCCGCGGCCCTCAGTTTTTCCTGAATTCTCCTCCTCTCCTCGAGCAGCGTCTTTAGGGCCGATGGGAGGAAGCCCTCAGGTCTCGCTCTAAACCTGTGGCCGCTTGGCGCAATATTCTCACCATCATCACTCAGCGTATCGAATGAGATATTGTACTTGATTATCAGGCTAGGATACATAGATCTGAAGTCTAGGACGGCGACATCCTCATGTATCCCCCGTATTGGCTCCTTCACGAGGCCCCCGGGATAGCTTATGTGTGCGATTTCAGTCCTCCTTGGTATCAGCTCGCCAGTCCTCGGAGCAAGTCTCATCAAATAACTCTCAACCCTGAACCCGGCAGAGGCTGTCAGAACATAGTCAGCAGGCATACCTGTCAGTTCGCTTAAGCTGAGGATGAACTCTCTAACAGCATTAAATGCTTTTAGAATCGCCTCAGCCCTCTGAGCGGAATACTCCCTAACCTTCATCCTATCATGCTCCCAGAAATCCCCAAGTTCATACTCTTCTATCGTGTCGAGCCTGACATCTATCCCGAGATATTTCACGAACTCCTCGAGGGTCTCCACGGTCAGCTCCGGGATATCCCTAGCCATGTCTTCCAAATCTATGTTAAGCCTCCCGCGTATCGAGACATGTCCATGCACGCTCATCCTAGGCTCGGCACCGAGTCTGCCAACCGCAAGCCTGATCCCAAGCCTCTTAGCGCGCTCACCAAGATAACTCCACTGAAACCTATTCAAGCCGAATCCGACGACAATATCCGGGTCATGCTCGCGCATGATCGAGATGAACGATTTGATGATCTCGGCTTCATCGCCCTCAAGCTGAACCCTCCTTCCATCATCGAAGTGGAGCGTGATAAGCCGGATCGGGTCTCGTTCAGCCCTCGGAGATCCTTTCTCCCCAAAGACCACGAGGTCTAGGGCCACGGCCCTGAGCGCTGGTGGTGGTGCCTCACTCGACTCTCGAATTTCACGGCATTCGAGAACCCGGACGCCATCCTCGACGCCAACCTCCACACCATCAACCTCGAGCCAGGAGCAGGGCCTAAGCCCTAAATCAATCAGATACTTGACGGTAACTCGGATATCATGTTCGCAGGCCTCTAAGCCCGGCATCTTCCTCAAAAGCTTCTCAACATAATCCTCCAAATCCTCCCTATCCACATAGACTCTGAGAGCCTCAACAGGCTTGCCCCGAATCCTCCGAGAACACCTCTCAAACCTGAGGTTCTCAGCTTCAAGAAGCCCAGCTGCCCTATCCAGATCACCAACGAGATAGAAGCTTGGAGTGTACCTCACCTTAGCGAGCCAGGTGACCCCATCTCCAGCCTTCATCCAAAGCGCTATCACGGGCCCACCAGCCTGCTCGGACGCTAAGTCAAGCAGCCAGAGCCTCATATCCGTCCTAAAACATGTACGGGAAAATAAAATAAGCTTGACGCGGGCCATAGTTTCAATCCCTTAGATTAGCCTAATCGAGGCTTCTAGCAAGAGGTCTTCTCCTCTCACCTCTTTTCCAAGAATCTCCTGATCTCCGTAGCCACGTCTATCTCTAACTCCCCCAACTCCATCTTCAGCTACTCGGGCACCCACGTTCCTATGACGACATTCATTAACAAACTTGTTAACAAAGTTGTATAAACATTTTCAATGGTGGAGTTAAGAGATACCATCTTTTTACCAGAAGCCAGCCGGCTTTATTTTTCTCAAGCGGCTCTTTTCCGCATTAAATAGGCGGTTTATCCGGCTTAATTCGACCAGTCTACTTAATCTAGACTAGCTAGTTCTTAGATCTAGGAAGGCAAAATGCTTTTGTTATTTGTTGTTTGTTAAACGAATATGCTTTTTATGTTATGTACATGGACATGTTCGCCTTGCTCTATATCTGTTACCGCCTCACCTATCGGCTCGCCATACTTTATAATCTTTTCCCCTCTCCTGATCCTCCTTAGAGAGATCTTGTGACCGAAGGGTATGTTGTTCAAGGCTTTTAAGATTATCTTTTCTCCTCCGATGGTTACCTCCACGTCCTCTCCCTCCAATATTTCCTCAAGCGCCACCGCGACATTGTCCTTCTCGCTTAGGGTTATTGCTCGTTTCATAGTATCATCCCCCTCACGTATATGTTCATCGTCTTATCGTATCCCAAGATCTCTGCCCTCGTCTTCTCGCCAGAAGCCACCTTAATCAGCTTTTCAAAAATCTTTTCAGCCGCCTCCTCAAGGGTCTCGTTCCCGGAGATCACACCGCTTACATCTACATCTATGTGCTCGGAGAGCCTCTTGACAGTGTCAGGATTTCCGCAAACCTTGATCACGGGTGCTATTGGATAACCTTGAGGGGCGCCTTTACCTGTCGTGAAGATCAGTAGCTGAGCTCCTCCGGCGACTGGCCCCGTTAAAAACTCCATCTCCCTACCAGGTGATATCATCATGTAAAGGCCCTTCCCTCTTGGCCTCTCCCCATAGTCTAGAACTCCGTTGATAGGTCTCCTCCCAATCTTTACCACCGCGCCCAGAGACTTCTCCTCAAGCGTAGATAATCCTCCGCGTATGTTTCCAGGGGTTGGATTAGATCCCCTGACATCTATTCCGAGAGACCTTATCCTGTTCTCTAGATCGTCCACAGCCTTTATAATCTGGTTCGCGACCGCCTGGGATTCAGCTCTTTTCACGAGAATATGCTCTGCCCCTATGATCTCGGTAACCTCTCCAAAGATCACAGTCCCGCCAGCATCAATTATCTTATCCGCGACAAGCCCAACAGCCGGGTTGGAAACAATCCCGGATGTGGCATCCGAGGAGCCGCATTTTATCCCAATCATTAGATGGCTCAGATCGAATGCTTGCCTCCTAAACCTCTCCGCGTATTCTAAACATCTTCTCGCGGCCTCAACCCCCTTCGCAACCACCTTGCTAAACCCGCCTGCCTCCTGCAATATCAACGCCTCAACGGGCTTACCTTCTCTAGCTATACCATCAGCCACACGATCTATTGAGACGCTTTCACACCCGAGACCTATGATAATCGCTGCGGCGACATTCGGGTTGCTCCCCAAGCCTATCAAAGTCCTCTCAACAACCTCTATATCTGATGGGATCATACAGCATCCTTGATGATGTAGTAAGGGCTTTAATCCAGGCACCCTGCCGGCTATCGCCTCAACCGCCTCATTCACGCATCCAACAGTCGGGATGACAGCAACATAATTCCTAACGCCAACCTCTCCATTCTCCCTTAAAAATCCCATGAACTCCATTTAAAGACCCCTAAATCAGTCCTCGATGCCACTATAAAGCTCTCCTAAGCCGCATCTATGTATATGTTATTAGTCCATTCTCCTCTAGTATGCGTTTTAGCTTGTAGACGGCTTCATAGACCTCCTTCTCCGTCTTCGCGCCTGTGCATACGAGCTTGCCGCTCGCGAACATGAGGATCACGACCTTCGGGGAGTCCATCCTATAGATCAGCCCAGGGAACTGTTCGGGCTCGTACATCGTGTTCTCCAGCTTTAGCGCCGCCTGCTCGAGGTTTATGCGGCCATGTAGATCTATCGAGGCCACGATATTCTGTATCTCAATAATTGGCTCATGCTTTATTAGGAATCCCTCCTTCTCGAGTAGCTTGATCACTGTCTGCACAGCCCTTATCGATTCCTTCTCGCTCTTCGCCCCCGTGCACACCATCTTGCCCGATGAGAAGATCAGCGTTGCTGTCTTCGGTGTCGCCAGCCTAAAGACTAGGCCCGGAAACTGCGCTGGCTTATACTCGGTCTCCGGGAAGGCTTTCTGGATCTGAGCTAGGTCGAGCTTCTGGTTTATAGTGACTGAGGCAACAACATTCTGGATCTCTATCGTAGGCTCCGGAGTCCTTGTCTGCCCCTTAGCTTGTTCTGCCATACTTGTTCAACCTCTTTTTAAAGCCCGGGTATAAGGTGTTTTATAGGGGTTTATAAATGTTCGGCATGGGGGCTTCTCCATGGAAAAGCCCCCTTAACGAGCCTTTATAAGAACTGGTAAACCTTCTCGGCTCTTATGTTTATCTATGGCCCGCGTTAATCGCTTACTGGAGGATGAGCGGTGACGGTGCTGAGCCCTCCCCCCACAGGGGCTGTGAGGATGGCGTTGAGCACTGACAACTCCTGTATACTACCTAGCTTTTTCTAGTGGCCAGCATGAATGCTTGATTCTCGGCACGCGTGTCGAATTTAATGATGGTCTCGAAGCCGTTGTCCTTCAGAAGTTTATCGAGCTTCAGGACTGAGCACGTGTTTAAATGCGCCTCAACCAAGATCCTCCTTATTCTACTGAGCTCGCTTATGGAATGCTCCAGGACATCGTATTCAAGGCCCTCTATATCGAGCTTTAGGAGATCGATCTCATCGCATTCAACCATGTTGAGGAGCGTTCTCAGACTCACGCATTCAACCTCATATTCCTCTAAAACTTCTCCACAGAAATACTCAGGATGATCCCTTCTTAATGATGCTAATGCCCTGTATCTCGGGGAGTAAAGGATGCCTTTCCCATCGCGCGCCGATAGTGCGTATGGTAAAATCCTGACATTACATAGGTTATTGAGCTTTACGGTTCTCTTTAGGAATGCTCGATTTACTGGATGAGGCTCCAGCGCTATGATCTCCCCGTCCTGCCCGATCCTTCTCACAGACCAAAGCGTATAGGCTCCGAGATATGCACCTACATCAATTATTCTCCATCCGGGTCTTGGAAGCGCCTCGGGGGTGAAGGCATAATCCATGTGATAATAGACATGTAGGATGTTGTCAAACATGCTGGGAACCTGGTCGAGGTCTATGATTATCCGCATACCATCGGGTAACCTTAAGATTGCTTCCTTGAAGCCCATGACTTCAAGAAGGATGACCTTCATTACCTGAAATGGTCCGAGCGTTCGGACTATTTCGTTCCAAGACATGTCATTTAGCCATCAGGCTGGGGTTGAGAGGAAAAGATTAGCTTTTTAGGCCGCCGGCTAATGTGGACTTTGGATCGCTAATAGGGACACATGTATGCAGATTAGGGTGTCTTCATGGTTGATTTAGCCAGGATTTGGGAGGAGAAAATAAAGCTCGTTTCAAGGCTTAAGGATAAGCTTAGCGAGCGCGAGATCGAGGAGGCTAGACGTGATCCTCATGCTCACCGTCTCCCGAGGCCCTGTGGTTTGACCGTGCATACGGGGCTTGGCTGTAAGTTCGGCTGCCTCTACTGCTACATTTATGATATGGGTTTCCCTAATACGCCTAGGCCATATCCGCTGAAGGGCATCCAGCTCGCCTATGCTCTCGCCTTGAATCCAGCTGTTGCTCCAGGGCATGAGGGGACATTTATGGCCTTCGGATCCGTTACCGAGCCATTCATGAATGAGACAGTTGAGAGGACCCTCGAATATCTTTACGCTGTCTCGAACATCCTCGGAAACCCTATCCAGTTCTCAACGAAGGCATGGATCAACGATGATCTAGCCTCAAATATTGGATCAATGTTAGGTCATGTGAGCGCCCTAGTCACTATAGTTACCACGAGCCTCCATAAGATACTCGAGCCTGGGGCACCAGATCCTGAGGAAAGATTCCAAAGCATCCGGGCACTATCCAAACATGGCGTCCATGCATGCCTATTCCTGAGACCTATACTACCCGGCCTATGCGAGAAGGAAGTTGAGAATATCCTTGTCAGGGCCCTAGATTCCGGGGCCGCCGGCGTTGTGCTGGGCTCTATGAGAGTTACAGATGGCATTATCAGAAGGTTAGAGGCGGTCGGCTATCCTTATATGCGCGAGATTCTCAGCAGAATTCCAGGGGATCTTAAGCCCGGAGCCCAGGCAACTCTCAAAATGAGTGATTTGAAGGAGAGGGTTGCGAAGCTGGCGGAAGGGCTTGGTCTAAGAGTTTATCCATCTGCCTGCGCCGCTAACGTGGATGCTCATGAGCTTGGATGCATTGCGTGCAAGCTTGGGCCCTGTGGAGACATAAATAAGTTGCCCAATGTTGATGAACATGATCTGAGAGAGTTCTCGGTGAAATACGGTATATCTTTGGAAAAGGCTATGATTGATGAACACGGGATATTCTTGGCCATGAGAGGCCCGAGGATGAGGGTTGCCCAGTTCCGCGAATTTGTTAAGAGCGTATGTAAAAGGCGGGTGATTGTTAGATGATTGATGAGTGCGAGAGGATTTCCATGGTCGTGGATAAGGTTATTGAGATGTTTAAGCCGGATCCCGCCCGCATCCAATTCGAGGATCCATTCTACGCGCTTGTCTCGATAATATTGTCGCAAAATACTAGCACGAAGAATGTTCAGGCGGCGATGGAGAGGTTTAGGAGGAAATTCGATAGCGTTGAGGCGGTGGCTTCCGCAAGCCTGAAATCTATTCAGGAGGCGATTAAGCCGGCCGGCCTCTGGAGGATGAAAGCCCCGAGGATAAAGTTAATTGCGCGTCAGATTACGGAGGGGAAGATTGATCTGGAAAAGGTTCTCTCAATGCCATATTCCGAGGCGAGGAGAATACTTATGTCCCTCGATGGCATAGGCCCTAAGACCGCTGATGTCTTTTTAATGTTCGCGAGAGGTGAACCGGTCCTCCCAATAGATACCCATATCTTCAGGGTTATGAGGAGGCTTGGGGTAGCCCGTGAGAAGGATGATTACGAGGCAGTGAGATCGAAGCTAGAGTCGGTGATTGAGCCTGTGAAGAGGATCCTAGCACACTTAGCCTTAATAGAGTTTGGGCGGAGGATATGTACCGCCAGAAACCCGAAATGCGGCGAGTGCCCTTTCTCCGAGATCTGTCCATCAGCAAGGTGCGAATGTAAAGCTAATATCTAATTCCATGATATCCTTTTATATGGCTGGTAGACTAGATGGTAAGGTCGCGATAGTTACTGGGAGCTCGCGTGGTATTGGGAGGGCTATCGCAATAGAATTTGTAAAAGAAGGAGCGAAAGTATGCATCAACTATACTAAATCTGAGGATAGGGCTAGACAGGTTGTCGAGGAGATAAATTCGCTCGGTGGAGAGGCCCTAATGATCAGAGCAGATGTCTCAAAGCTCGATGATGTTAGGCATCTTGTGAAAGGCGTTATTGACAGGTTTGGCAGGATAGATATCCTCGTGAATAACGCGGCAATAATGCTCAGGGGAGATTTCCTCGAGACCGAGGATGAGGAGTTCTATAGGATACTTGACAAGATGTGGGAGGTTAATGTTAAGGGGGTTGTCTATTGTTGTAAAGAAGTGGCGAAGCACATGGTCAGGAACAGGTATGGGAAGATCATCAACATAGCGAGCAATGCTGGTATAGGGACTGCTTTCCCCGGAACCACACCATACGCGATGACCAAGGCAGCCATCATAATCTTGACTAGAAGGCTTGCCTTTGAGCTTGGGCCCTACGGCATTAATGTAAACGCGATAGCTCCGGGAATGGTCTTGACGGATATGGCTACACCGGAGGGGGTTGAGCTCGCTAAAAAGAGGAGCATCTTGGGCAGGGTGGGGAACCCCGAGGATATCGCGAGGCTGGCGGTCTTTCTAGCCTCTGACGAGTCAAGCTATATCACGGGGCAGGTCATAGTCGCTGATGGCGGCAGGATTGATTATCTAACGCACTCGCTCTAAGTCATCATGTGTATCGGCTTCCAAAGAGCGGCCTCAGCGGCCTCCATGACGGCTTCGCTGAAGGTTGGATGAGGCCTGATACACTTGGCAAACTGCTCAACCTTCATCCCATTATGTATAGCTAGAACAGCCTCTGAGATAAGCTCCGTCGCATGCTGGCCGACGATCTGGCATCCGATGACCCGGCCCGTGGAAGAGTCGGCGATAACCTTCACGAAGCCGTCCGTGGCCTCCTCGGCGACAGCCCTCCCCGACGCCGTAAATGGAAACTTGCCAATCCTAGGTTCTATCCCCCTTTCCCTTGCCTCAGCTTCGGTTAGTCCCGCGTAAGCTATCTCTGGGTCCGAGAAGATTGCGGATGGAATAACCGCATCCCTCGCGCTCCTATCCAAGCCGGCAATATTCTCAGCTGCAATCATTCCATGATATGATGCCCTGTGAGCTAAAAATGGCGGTCCAGTAACATCCCCGACAGCATAGATCCCGGGCACGCTCGTTTCCATGCGATCATTCACGATTATGAATCCCCTTTTATCGAGTTCCACACCGACTTCACTTAGCCCGAGGTTCATTGATGTGGGCTTTTTGCCCACAGCGACCATCGCATAATCGGCTCTAACTTCGAAGCTTCCGCCATCCCTCCCCTCCACAACAGCCATGATGCTATCTTCAAGCACCTTCGACTCCACAATCCTTGAGCTCGTATATATCTTGACGCCCAGTTTCTTCATCTTCTTTGCGACGACGTCCACAAGATCCCTCTCCACCCCCGGGAGAATCTGATCCATGAGCTCCACAATCGTAACCTCTGTCCCGAGCTTCGCGTAAAGCGTCCCTATCTCAACCCCTGAGACCCCTCCACCAACTATCAGGAGCCTCCGTGGGATCTCTCGAAGCTCAAAAGCCTGGGATGAGGTTATAACCTTGTTACCATCAAATGGTATCTCCCTTAATGGAGCATGCTCTCCGCCGGTTGCGATGACAATATTCCTCGCCCTGAACATCTTGGATGATCCATCGCGCAGCCTTACCTCCACCTTCCTGTCAGATCTTAGCCTCGCCTCACCCTCAACAACCTTGACACCATTCCCCTCCAAGAGATACTTCACGCCAAGCCTTAGCCTCTTGATGACTCTCTCCCTAATCGCCTGAACCTCACTCCAGTTAACCTTTAAGTCGCCGCCGCTCAGCCATCTTGCATTTCTCGCGGACCAGTATATGTTCACCCTGCTTATGAGAGTCTTGGACGGGATACAGCCGCGGTTAAGGCACTCGCCGCCTAGCTCATCCTTTTCAATTAGAAGCGTTTTCAAGCCCCGCTGGCCGAGCCTGATCCCAGCAACATATCCCCCAGGCCCGCCTCCAATCACTATAACATCAAACTCCTCTATCATGCGCTCCTACCTGCATCTAAGCTGCCCCTTAAATGTTTACGGCCATCTAACATATATGCTAAATAGTAAAAAGGTGCTGTTTAGAGCGTTACGATACTGGTGATGGCTTCATGGTATTAGTCGAGATAAGATGGCATGGACGGGGAGGCCAAGGCGTTGTCACCGGCAGCAACCTGCTAGCTAGAGCCGCCATCGTCGAGGGAAACTATGCACAGCACTTCCCAGAATTCGGGCCTGAGAGGGCTGGCGCGCCCGTCAGATCATATACGAGGATCTCGGATGAGCCAATAGATATCCACTGCGGGATCTATGAGCCCGACATAGTCGTCATAATTGATCCCGTGATGTCCAAGACCCCCGAGGACTACGCTTATGGACTCAAGAAGGGCGGCGATCTGGTGTTAAACCTGCCTCCAGACAATAGCGAGAAGGTGGCAAAATGGGCCAGGGAAAATGGCTACAGGCTCCACGTTGTTGATGCTAGGAAGATCTCGCTCGAAGAAACCGGCGGCCGGGAGATCTATAACGTGCCAATGCTCTCAGCTCTCCTGAGAGTAAAGAAGTTGGCATCCCTCGAGACCTTGGAGAAGGTCTTGGCTGAGAGGTTCTCGGGAAAAGTTCTTGAGATGAATCTTAAGCTGAGTAGGAGGTGTTATGAGGAGGTGAAGACGATTGTCGGCTAAGAAGATAGTAGAGCCTATTGTTAAGGGGCAGTTCACCTATAGGGATCTACCGATCGGCGCAATGATACCCGTCCCAGCGACATCCCTCGAGTATAAAACCGGCGTCTGGAGGACTAGGCAGCCCAAGATAGACTATGGGAAGTGCATAAAGTGTCTCCTTTGCTGGGTTTTCTGCCCAGATGCCGCGATCAAGAGGCTTGATGATGACTCGGTCAAGGTTGACTATGAGTATTGCAAGGGCTGTGGGGTCTGTGAGACCGTCTGCCCAGTTAAGGCGATAAGCATGGAGGAGGTGTGATTGTATGGCGAGACAGGCTCAAGAAAGGATAGCGATAATGGGCGATGAGGCAGTCGCGCTCGCGGTCAAGCAGTCGAATGTCGACGTGATAGCAGCATATCCCATAACCCCACAGACGATAATAGTTGAAAGATTAAGCGAATATGTGGCGAATGGCGAGCTCGACGCCGCCTTTATACAGGCTGAGAGCGAGCACTCCGCCCTCTCGATATGCGTTGGGGCGAGCCTCGCCGGCGCGAGGGTCTTCACCTCGACCGCGAGTCAAGGCTTAGCCCTCATGCATGAGATCGTCTACGCCACCTCTTCAATGAGGGTCCCGATGGTAATGGCGATAGCTAATAGGTCGCTTAACGCGCCGCTAAACATACACTGCGAGCATGGCGACGTGATGCCCGAGAGAGATTCTGGATGGGTCCACCTATTCGCGACCAACGTCCAAGAGGCATACGACCTGACATTCATAGCATTTAAGCTCTCGGAGCACCCGGATGCCCAGCTCCCGGTATCAGTGAACCTCGACGCGTTCATCCTCACACACAGTGTCGAGCCGCTCACGCCAATCTCCGACGATGATGCCTCCAAGTTCCTGCCACCCAGGCAGCCATTATACTCCATAGACTTCGATAACCCGGCGACCTTCGGGACTATGGCGCTGCCCGATACATACATGGAGTTCAAGTATCAGCTTAAGGAGGCTGCTGAGAGGGCTGGCCAAGTTTACCCAAAGGTGGCTGAAGAATATGCGAGGATAAGCGGGAGGAGATACTGGTACTTCAACTCGTATATGGCTGATGACGCGGATGCCGTTGTCCTCGTTCTCGGATCGACTTATGGCACGCTCAAGGCCGCGGCTAGGAGGCTTAGAGAGAGCGGGCTTAAGGTTGGCGTCATCGGGCTGACAATGTTCAGGCCGTTCCCCGAGAAGCAGCTGGTCGAGCTGCTAAAGAACGCGAAGTCTCTTATAGTGATGGATAGGGCCTATTCATATGGTGGCCTTGGAGGCCCACTCTACATGGAGACCCTCGCGATGCTCTATAGGAATGGCTTGAGGGTCCCGGCGATGAACGTGGTCTATGGGCTCGGTGGGAGGGACTTTAGGCTTGATGAGGCCGAGTCGGTGTTAAAGATGGCGCTGGATGGAGCCCGTAGGGGCAGATTTGACGAGCATGTAATATGGTGGGGGGTGAGGGCATGAGCAGCCAGGCAATCTTCTACAAGACACCAAAGGATCTTCCAAGGGAGGAATGGTTTGCATCAGGTCACAGGCTCTGCGCCGGATGCGGCGCAGGGATAGCCGCCAGGCTCGTCTTCAAGGCCATTAGAGGCCCAACGGTCGTTGTGAATCCAACCGGATGCGTTGAGGTCTCCACGTCCTGTTATCCATACACCGCTTGGAAGATACCATACGTCCATGTCGCTTTCGAGAATGCTGCGGCTGTCGCATCAGGCATAGTCGAGGCTATGAAGATACTCAACAAGAAGAGGGGGAAGAAACTTCATGACGTCATAGTCTTCGCCGGCGATGGAGGGACATTTGACATAGGCATCCAAGCCCTCTCAGGCGCGCTCGAGAGGGGCCATAACATGCTCTACATATGCTATGATAATGAGGCATATATGAATACGGGGATTCAAAGGTCGGGCGCGACGCCGATTGGAGCCGCCACCACAACAAGCCCTGCCGGCAAGGTTATACCTGGGAAACAGGAGAGGAAGAAGGATTTGATCGCTATAGCGGTCGCGCATAGGATTCCATATGCGGCAACTGCCAGCATCTCCCATCCACTAGACCTCGTAAACAAGGTTAGGAAGGCTTTGGAGATCGAAGGGCCGAAAGTCCTTCATGTGCTCGCGCCATGCGTCCCAGGATGGAGATACCCGCCAGCAGAGACCGTCAGGATCGCAAGGCTAGCCGTCGAGACCAGGTACTTCCCAGTATATGAGGTGGAGTATGGCAGGGTGAGGATAAACATCAAAGTGAAGGAGCCGAAGCCGCTCGAGGAGTTCCTGAAGATGCAAGGGAGGTTCAGCCATCTATTAAGGCCCGAGAACGCTCACGTCCTAGAGGCATTGAAAAAGGCTGTTGAGGAGAATTGGGAGAGGCTGGTGAAGCTCGAGGAATCGGGGGTAACCCTCTAGCGCATGATTTTTTTAAACCTCCTTCATAATATTTTTCGGTAATCTTGACCAAACCTTTGATAGTGGTCTGGGAGGGACTCGACGCCGCTGGCAAGACAACGCTCATAGTCAAGGTTAGATCGATCTTGGAGTCCAAGGGATATAAGGTCTCTACGCATAAAACCCCGAGTAGCTCAAAGACGGGCGAGCTCGCCAAAACCTATGGAAACGACCCGGAGATAGATCATTTAACACGGATGCTCTTATTCCTTGCGAACACGAGCGACGACTCGAGGATACTCAAACATATAATTGCCGAAGAATCTCCGGACTTCCTTTTCATAGACCGCTACTACCTCTGCTCGATAGCCTACGGCTTCGCCCTTTCGAGGTTAAGGGGTGCCAAGATCTCCGAGCAGGACTTCAGGGAATTCTTGGAGATAGTCGAGAGGCTCGGTGAGGGCGTTTTCGTTAAGCCAGACATATACCTGATTATAGACGCACCGGAGGAGGATCGCATTAAGAGGCTTGGGATGAAAGAGGGGCAGGGAGGACTCGAAGACATGCTTGAGCGAGACTCGCTAATGCAAGAATATGTCCGGGAGTTCTACAATGCCTTTAAGAGGATGAGGCCGGAGCAGGTCTCCTGGATAATGAACCCCCAAGGAATGGCTGACGAGATTGCTGACAGGATAGCAAGGCTGCTCCTCGAAAGGCTTAATCATTAGCTAATTCATTGGATTGCATGGATTCTGGCATGGCCGAGCTGATAAGAACATTCATCGCGGTGGACTTTGATAACCCCCAGATAGTCTCTAGGGCTCAGGAGATTCAGGAGGAGCTGATGAGGCTTGGGGTTGGAATGAAGCCCGTCGAGCCGCATAACCTTCATGTGACCCTCTGGTTTTTCGGCGAGATAGATCTAGGGAGGCTGAACATCGTGTTGGAGAATGCTGGGAAGGTGAGATTCAAACCGTTCAAGCTGAGCGTTCGCGGCGTCGGATACTTCCCAGGTGGTGGCAGGGTAAACGTGATCTGGCTCGGCGTGGAGGACCCGGAGAACGGCATGAAGAATATACTGGATCAGCTTATTGAGAGGCTCAGCAGACTTGGCTTCAAGTATGATGAGCGCGGCTTCACACCGCACCTGACAATAGGCCGCGTCAAGTTCGTTAGGGATAGGCAGCTGGCCCTCCGCAAGCTCGAGGGGCTTAAGGACCTATATATTGGGGAGCAGCTGGTAGACTCCTTCAAGGTCAAGAAGAGTACCCTAACATCGAAGGGGCCAATATACTCGGATCTACTAGTTGTTAGGGCTGAGGGCTGATGAGAGATTTAGAGGAGGTTGTTGAGAGGGCGCGGATTATTGTTAGGCCCACGAGGCTCGAGGAGCGCAGGCTAAAGAGAGTAGTGGAGATGGCTATCTCGGCGGCCAAGGAGGGGATCTCGGGGATCGTGGGCGCGGTAGATGTGAGCCTCGAGGGGTCAGCCGCGAAGAACACTTGGATAAGGGGAAGGGCTGAGGCCGACATCTTCATACACTTTGATCCACGTGTCTCGAGAGAGGAGCTAGAGAGGCTCATTGTGGAGATTGGATCCAATCTCATTGAGGAGCTCGGCGGAGAGCCCGTGATAATGTATGCGGACCACCCATATGTTGAGGGGGTCGTGGATGGGGTTACAGTAGATGTCGTGGCATGTTATAGGGTTGAGCCGCCGAACTGGATCAGCGCGACGGATCGAACGCCATATCACACGAGATACGTGCTTGGCAGGCTTAAGCCCGGGCAAGAGGATGAGGTGAGGCTCCTGAAAGGGTTCATGAGGGCTTGCGGGGTCTATGGCGCCGAGATAAAGGTTGAGGGCTTCAGCGGATACCTAGCAGAGCTCCTGACAATATATTATGATAGCTTCATCAACGCTATTAGGGAGATATCGGGGTGGAAGCCGCCGATCACGATAGATCTCGAGGGATATTATGAGTCGAGGGAGAAGATCTTGGAGGCGTTCCCGGAGAGCCCGCTCATAGTTGTTGATCCCGTTGATAGATCTAGGAATGTTGCGGCGGCGGTCTCGTTTACAAGGCTCTCGGAGCTTATCCTCGCGGCCAAGCTATTCCTCAAGAAGCCCTCCACGAGGTTCTTTAAGCCATCCGATCGGGCCCCGAGCACTGGGGAGCTACGAGCGCTCCTCAAGGATAGAAGCATACTCTACGTATATTTCAGGCTGGAGGATCGGAGGCCTAGGGACGTGCTCTGGGGCGAGCTTAAGCGGAGCGAACAGGGAATTCGTAGATGCCTCGAGAACATGGGATTCACCGTCTATCGAAGTATTTCATGGACAGATGAAAGGAAAGAGTGTATGCTAATCTTCGAGCTTGATAGAACAGAGCTTCCAAGATATTATCTCCATAAGGGGCCGCCGGTATACCTCAAGAATGCTGATGAGTTTGTTGAGAAGTGGCGTGAGGCCATAGCTGGGCCATGGATCGAGGGGGAGCGGCTGTATGTCCTGAGAAGGCGTGAGGAGGTTTCAGTCCACAAGCTCCTCGCGGAGAGGATAGTCAGCGGCCAAGTCTCAATTTCGAGAGGTCTAATGGGGGCAATTCAGAGAGCTCGAATAAACATCAACGCGAAGAGCCTGTTAAAGCTTGCATCAAAGAGCAATGATCTAAAGAGGTTCCTCCTAGATTTTCTCGCCGCAAAGCCTCCATTCCTCAAGAAATGATCTACATAGATCTTGATGAGATAGGCGGGAGGGAGAATCTCATCCTTCACCTATCATTTCCCAAGCGTAGCATCGAGTATGCTTCTAGGATACTTGATGACCTAAGAAACATTGGGGTTGAGAGCATAGCATTCATCGAGGCTGGTGGGAGGCTTGAGCCGCTCATGCTGGGCAAGGGCTATAGGGGCTTCGTCATAAGGGGGAGGCTTAAAGGCGGGGATGCTGCGCTCAAGATCCTGAGAACAGACTCGACGATCCCAAGTCTTCGCAGGGAGGCTGAGACGACGTTAATGGCCAACCATGTTGGAGTCGGGCCTAAGGTGCTAGGCTTCACGGACATAGTCCTAGCACTGGAGCTCATTGAGGGAATGTCGCTTGATAAGTGGCTGAATATGCTTGAGGAAGATCGACTAAGCGAGCTCAAGATGGTGATAAGGGCATGCTTCGAGGATGCGCGGAGACTGGATATGATAGGCCTCGATCATGGAGAGCTCAGCGATGTCAAGAAGCATGTTATCGTGAGGCCAGGGCTTAAGCCGGTCATAATAGACTTCGGCAAGGCGAGCCTCATGAGAAGACCGTCCAACGTCACCTCGCTATTCAACTACTTCCTCTTCGGCCCATATTCATGGAAGATTAGGAGGATGCTGGGTATTGAGAAGCCGTCGCTTGATAATGCTAGAGGCTACAAGATTAAGCTCAGCGATGAGTGCTTTCAGCGCCTAATGGAAAGCTTAAACTTGCTTGAGGGGTGACTCGCTCAGAGATGGTTGATGAGAAGCAAAGAATGAGGATGGAAATCTGGAGGCTTCTCGAGGAAAGTGGGGTCGCGAGATTTCCTAGGCCTGTTTACGGGAGGATCCCGAATTTCATGGGGGCTGAGCGGGCCGCCGAGAGGATACTCGAGCTAGAGGAGTATCGGGATGCAAGGGTGGTGAAGGTGAGCCCTGACTCCCCTCAGAAGCACGTGAGATACAGGTGTCTCCTAGACGGCAAGATACTCGTGATGCCGACGCCAAGGCTTAGCGAGGGCTTCCTCCTCCTAGACCCATTAAGGATACCTCGAGGACAGCTAGAATATGCCTCGACGATAAGAGGAGCATTCATCTATGGCAGGAAAATGCATCCGAGAGATCTGCCAAGGATAGATCTTATCGTCACGGGGTCCGTCGCCGCGACAAGGGACGGACTCAGGCTCGGGAAGGGCGGGGGATACAGCGAGCTCGAATACGCAATTCTCCTAGAATACGGCAGGATAGACCCGGACATAACTATAGCAACTAACATCCATGACCTCCAGCTCGTGGAGAGGCTTCCAAGAGACCCTTACGACCTAACATTAGACATAATCGCGACACCAACAAAGCTCATCAGAGTGCAGGCTGCGAAAGAGAGGCCGAGAGGAATAATCTGGGAGCTATTGGGCAAAGAAAAGATCGAGGAGATCACGATATTGAAGGAGCTTTCTGGTTTCAGGGGTGATGAGATGCGAAAATTTTTAAGAAGATAAGGCGGTGTAAAAGGGCTGATATATGATCTCGAGAAAGCTCCTATGGGCGCTATGCTTCTCCTCGTACATCTTCTACGCCATAACAGCGACGGAGATAGGGTCGGCGCTTCCTGGCATCAGATCCGAGCTGGCGCTTAGCGAATCGCTTGCTGGCATCATAGCGAGCCTCCAATCCCTGGCTGGGGTTCTCGCAGTCCTTGGAGGAGCCTTATCGGATCTATTCGGCAAGATGAGGCTGGTCTCCCTCTCCCTCATGATAATGGGGCTAGGCGCTTTACTGATCTCGGGCTCGCCAAGCGCATTAATCCTCGGAGCATCCTTCTTCATAATTGGAGCAGGGATAGGATTTTTCGAGGCCTCCGTGAACGCGTTCGTCTCGGATATCTTCAGCGAGAGACGCGGGATGGCGATAAACTTGCTTCACATAGGCTGGAACATCGGGTCGGCCTTGGGCCCGGTTCTAGCGGCCTACATAGCCCTGTCTTATGGTAGTTGGAGGGTTGGATATCTCATGATGTCCCCCCTACTCCTAGCTTCATTCGCTACAAACTTGATCACGGGGATAAAGCTGGGTAAAAATAGGTCAAGCACATCTCGCGAGCCGAGAAGCATAAAGCCCAAGCAGGTTCTAAGTATACTTCCACTGATGATGATACCATTCCTCATAGTTGCGAATCAGCTTGGCATAACCACGTGGCTCCCATCGATATTAAGCGACCAAGGAGCATCTCTCATAGAGGCGAGCCTAGCCGTGGGATTGTTCTGGGGGCTAAGCGGCTTGGGAAGGCTTCTATGGGCCCCTTTCATAGATAGGATCGGATACTGGAAGGTTCTAGTGATTGCCGGGGGCTTCTCATCAATCTTAATGCTCTCGGCCTCGTTCCCAATATCAGTCTACACGAGGATAGCGTTATGGTCATCCTCAGGTCTTCTACTAGCTCCAGCATATCCGACGATTATAGCTTGGGTGACTTCAATTTACCCTGAGATTGGCGGGGCTCTATCCGGCATGGTCTATGCCTTCGCAACCCTAGGCTCATTCATCTCAACGATAGCCACCGGCATGCTGTTTGAGCTATTTGGCTCAACCTATGCACAACTGATATTCGCGCCGCTAGCCGCATTGATCGCGATGGCGGCCTATCTAATGCGCGGGGCTGGCGGACGGCATACCTGAAGCCGGGGAGTAATGCATAAATCCGCTCCGATGGATCTTTATTTGTGTGGCGTAGGATAGCTGCCCGTTTTCAGGAGTTCCCCGCGCGATTGAAGGTTGTGAGGCTTATGATTGAGAATGGTATTGGAGTTAATGAGCAGGGTAAGATTGTTGTTGGTCCCGTAGAGGTCCCGGACAGCTCGCTCGCGAAAGCCGCGGGGGTTGATAGACGAATAGTCAGGAAGACCGTCCAGCAGATACTTGAGGATGAGATGCTGAGGAAGATCTTCACGGGAATAAGGCCGGCTGGGGCATTCCTCGCGCCAGTGGCTAAGGAGCTTGGATTTTATGTTGTCGAGATAAGGGCCGACCCGACCGCCGCCGGCATAATAGCGAGGGCGGCCGAGATAATAGCCAAGGAGAATATAAGCATAAGACAGGCCGTGGCCGAGGATCCCGAGCTCTTCCCGGAGCCAAAACTCATACTAGTCCTCGAGAAGCCCCTATCGGGAGAGGGGCTTAACGAGCTCCTCAAGATACCGAAGGTCAAGAGTGTCACAGCCTACTAGAGCTCGCCAAATGATGGGAGGCTTAATGGCTTCTCGCCATGCCATTCTTCGCCAGGGAAAGAGTAAAATTAGAAGTGTTAAGTAGGTGTTGTCGGTGGGGCCGTCGTCCAGCATGGTAGGATACCGGCCTGGGGTCTCAAACAAATGTTCTGTTTGGGACAGTTCGCCGGAGGTCCCGGGTTCGAATCCCGGCGGCCCCACCACCCCCAGAACACCCGGCCTCTTCTATATCATCCAAGAGGACCGGCCACCTTATAGGTAGACCCTGAACCATGCTGCGATGAGCAGGATTATGCTCGCGGCGAAGGCGATGGCCCATCTCGAGGGGTTCCAGGCCAGGATCTTCCTTCCATCGAGCTCGCCGAATGGTATTAGGTTGAATAGGGCGATGAAGGCGTTTAGGAGGCTTAGTGGCAGGAGGATGCGGGCTAGGAATGGCATGGCGAGCCCCGCGATCATGAGGATGGCTGAGAGCGATATGTTCGAGAGAGGGCCTACTAGGGCGGTCATCCCTAGAATCTCGATCGGCGCAGCCCCGAAGATCACCACAGCCCCGGGAGCTATGATCTTGAATGGTATGAATGGTATTGAGGTGACGAGCGTCAGGATTGCCCCCATGGGGTCGAGCTTAAACTTGGCATAGAGCCCCTTGGACCTCGCATAGCCCCTATGGGCAAGTTCATGGATCAGGAAGGAGGCCACAAAGCCCGCGATATAGGCTGCGAGGAAAACCGGCGGGATCCTGAAATTGTAGCCTATTATGGAGAAGCCCACCAAGATCACTAGAAGAGCACCAATGCTTAGATGAATTATCTCGTCACGCGATGAGGTGCTGAGCCGGCTTCTCGACGGCCTCGTCCTAGGCAACAATTCCCAACCCTCAACCTCGACACGCTTCTTCCGCTCCTTCTCATATGGCGAGGCTGCCGCGAAGAGCCCTGGACAATAATGCTTCTCCGGAAGCCTATGTTCAGCGCAGAAATAATCCCCACAATAATTACATCTAAACGGCATCAAGATCTCCTTACCGCAGACGGAGCACCGCGCCATAACGCGCCCCAAACCCCCCTTAAAAATACTAGGCCCATAACTTACATCTTCCCTAATATAAAAAATTAAAATATCTTCCTAGAACCCTTAACATTTCTCCCGCTATTGTGGGGTTCCTAGGATGCTCGGAAACCTTCTTGCTCCGAAGACATCGAGTATGAATTTTAGCGAAACATATAAGAATATATTGTAATCGCCGTTACGCTTTGTGAGAAACATAACGAGCATCGCGCGCCTATCAGATCATGTTAGAAGGTATCTCATAATATACACTTTTCTCTTCACAATTCTTGCGCTGCCCATCGGGTACTACTTTAAGGCAGTTATAATCTCCCATCAGACCCTTATCTCAAATTTAGTAGTAATCCTCGCGATACTGACCATCTATCCATCAATGATACAACTCAGGGTGGAGGGGTTCTTGAGAAGCTTTAGATCGTGGAAACAAATAGTACTTTCGATGCTTTACATTTTCCTACTCTCCCCTCTATTGGCCTTCCTAATGGCACCAACATTAGGCGACCCCCACATAGGAATGGGATATGTGGCAGCTAACGTGGTTCCAGCCTCAAGTGCTTCATTGGGCTACGTCCTCATAAGTGGTGGAAGCGTAGAGTTGGCCACAGCACTAGCAATCTTATCCCTTTTTATAGGGATTCCCGTTATTCCATTACTCATAAGTAGCTATGGCAGTAAGGTATCTGTTCCCGTGCCGGTAGAACCTATCATAACCTCCCTTCTCGAAGTTTTGATTCTTCCGCTCGTTGTTGGTCAATTGACAAGATATGTTATTGCTAAGAGGAAGGGTTTGTCGTGTGTGGACAAGAGCATGAAGCCGCACCTTTCTTTGGCGACGGTGCTTTCAATGCTTGCGCTGGTCTTTGTATTGGTGCTTAACCAAGCAACTAGGATAATTACAAACTCCCTTCTTGCAATATTAATACTAGCTTATCAATCAATCGTTATATTGGCTTTGCTCGGCATATCTTTGCTCGTAAGCAAGGCTCTTCACATACCATACGAGGATCACCAAGCTATAGCGTTAATATCCGTCACAAAAAACCAGAGCGTTGCAGCTGCAATGGCGGTATCAGCCATAGGTCCTCAATCAGCTATAGCACCAGCACTGATACCCATTATTCAACCAATTCTGGTCGTAGCATATCTTCACGCAGAAAATAGTGTTAAAAAGCTGCTCCAAGTATGATAACATTTGTTTTTTCGGCTGTTTTTTCGGCTCATATCAAGGATGTCTACTAAGCGTGGAGAGCGACCCCCTATCAACCTCTTCTCCATGCAGTTTACTTCTTTTCTTCGATGGATTTCCTTAATTCCTCTATTCTCTTCTCGATATCTGCCAATTGACTTTGCAAAAATTCCTTGACCTCCTCTAGCATCCTCAACTCCTCGCTTGGATCTAGCCTACACCAGTAGGCGGGGGCGTGGATTCCAGCCCATGGAGGCGGCCATGGATGTCTGGGGCACCACCATCCACCAGGCCAATGCCAATGCTTCCATCCTAAACCTCTCCAGCCCATGTTCTCGATTATGTGATATATCACGAAATATTTAAATTTTGTGACCAATCACGTAACATGTGCACAGATGCTGGTGTAGAAGGCATAGGTGCGGTAGGGTGGGCCGGCTCCCAAAGCCAGTAACAATATCTATGGAGAGATTCATTGAAAGGCTTGAGCCTTTACCTAAGCAAGCTGATGATCCGATATACTTGGATGTGGCCGAGGTTGAGGCCCTCAGATTAGTGGAGTTGGAGAAGTTGACATGTGAGGAGGCGGGGGAGATGATGAATGTCTCGAGAAATACCGTATGGAGGCTTGTGGAGAGCGGGAGGGAGAAGCTGGTTAGGGCGATAATAGAAGGTAGGCCGATAATAATTTTGAAGGAACAACTCGTTGAAGGCGGCCCGGCAAGGAGGTAGGCGCTAAGACTATGCGCATTGGAAATATTAAATCGCGCCATGATGTAATTATGTTTTGATGGTATCGGAGTTCTCACCCGAGGAGTTTGAACGGGAGCTAAGGCGCAGGATTGAGCAGGTGATAAGGGAGTTCTCGAGGATTATGGACTCCGCCTTGAGGGCGGCGGAGCCCGTGATTAGCCGCGCTAGGGTGGTGATGGATTACCTAGTACCCGAGCACGAAGTCTATGTTGATGGCGACGAGGTGGTCGCCATTGTCCAGATCCCGGGAGCATCAAAAGACTCGATAAATGTAAATGTCAGGGAGCGGGATCTCATGGTTGAGGCCGGCTTCTCTGAGGAGTTAAAGGAGAAGGCTGCAAGGGCGAGGCTATTCAGGATGAAGGGCTACAGATGTCTCATAGAGCTTCCGAGGGATGTTGATCCATCAGCAGCGAGGGCAATATACAGAGAAGGCGTCCTAATCCTAAGACTTCCGGTTCAAAAGCCTAAAGGCATGAGAATTGCCATCGAGTAAAAGATGGGCGGCACACCATACCTTAGACTCGCGAGAGTATGCGAGTCCATAAATGCTCTAAGCGGTAGGAAGGATAAAGTTGCTCAGATCGTGAAGCTCCTCCAAGAGGTTGGGCCCGAGGAGGCTGCACCCGCGATCCTTCTCCTGATAGGGCGGGTTGCGCCGGAGGGTGATGAGGATAAGCTCGAGATCGGGGCGGCGGCGATCTATCAGTTGCTTGAGGAGGCTGGGCAGACGACGCTCTTAGCTTCCGAGCCGCCGACAATACTTGATGTATGGAATGGATTGCGCGAGATCTCGAGGCTGAGGGGGCCCGGCTCTAGGGAGAGAAAGCTGGCGATTCTAAGAGGTCTCTTGGTCGGGATGAGCGACCTCGAGAAGCGGTGGTTTCTCAAGCAGCTGATGGGTGAGATGCAGCATGGCGCTAACGAGGGCCTCGTCCTAGAGGCCATAGCCGAGCTAACCGGAGCCTCGACAGATGAGGTTCAGAGAGCCTTCATGCTTCTAGGGAGGCTTGGAGACCTTGTAGAGCTCGCGCTGAGAGGTGGAAGAGAGGCGATTAAGTCTGTTAGGCTTCAGGTCTTCAGGCCCGTAAGACCCATGCTCGCTGAGATGTGTCATGACTTGGAGCAGCTCTTGAAGGAGTCTGAGAAGCCCATGAGCTTCGAGTATAAGTTTGATGGAGCCCGCGTCCAGATACACGTGAAGGATGGCGAGGTCAGGATATTCTCGAGGAGGCTTAGCGAGGTCACTAGGAGCCTCCCCGACATAGTTCAGGTCGTCAGGGGATTTTCATCGAGTTTCCACGAGATAGTATTGGACGGCGAGGTGGTGGCGGTTGATGAGACAGGCCGCCCGATGCCCTTCCAAGAGCTCCTGAGAAGATTCAGGAGGCTTCGGGAAGTTGAGGAGGAAGCTGAGCGGATCCCACTCAAGCTCTGGATCTTCGACATCCTCTACCTAGATGGTCGAGAGCTCCTCGACATGCCCTACCGGGAGAGGCGGGAGCTTCTCGAGAAACTGATCCCAGCGGAGTATCTCGCGCCGAGGATAGTGACGTCGAGCATCGAGGAGGTTCAAGCCTTTATGAGGAGAGCGATGGAGGAGGGGCATGAGGGGCTCATGGCTAAGAACCTCGACTCACCCTATAGGCCCGGCAGGAGGGAGAGGCTCTGGCTTAAGATCAAGCCCGCTGACACGCTCGACCTCGTGATCGTGGCCGCCGACTGGGGGCATGGGAGGAGGATGGGCTGGCTCAGCAACTACCATCTTGCCGCCTACAACCCGGAGACCGGGGAGTTCGAGGTGGTTGGGAAAACATTCAAAGGGTTAACAGATGAGGAGTTCGAGTGGATGACCAAGAGGCTTCTAGAGCTCAAGATCAGCGATGATGGCTACACGGTCACGGTGAGGCCGAGGATAGTGGTCGAGGTCGCATATAACGAGATACAAAAGAGCCCGAAATACAAGTCCGGATATGCTCTTCGCTTCGCAAGAATAACCCGGGTGAGAGCTGATAAGGCTCCAGAGGAGGCTGATACAATACAAAGAATTAGGGAGCTCTATGAGCGGCAGTTCGAGCGGAAGAGGCTACCAAAGGAAATAATGATTTGGAGGCTTAGGGGGTAAGGGGTGCTCAAGAGACCGACCTCCTCCCCCTACTTGGGTGGGGAGGTTTGGGCTACATCCCCCCTCTGGGGGTTTAGCCCTAGGCCGGGTCTCCGGCCATTACCCCTACCCCTCCCGGGGCTCGGGGTTACTGGCGTCAATAGAATATTGCGTGCTGCGAGGTCGGCGTTGAATAATTGTTCATCATCGTGCACTTGAACATGTGGGACATCGTGCTATTCAAGCTGAGGACCGCCAAGGCGAGCATGCCATAAAACATTATAACCCCCACATTCTTTTTATTCTCCGCTTTCGGGGAAAAGCCCATTTTTAGTCGCCTTAAAACAATAAGACAAGGATCAGTACGCGTGGCATCGCCTGATAATAATCCGGCGCCTGCGGGGCGGGAAATCTTTTTGAGCGCAGAAGCTCTGTGAGGCTGGGAGAATGGGCAGAGCTCTCGCAGGGTATGGACTGGGACTCGGCCTCATGACTCTCGCCGGCCTATTCATGAGCATAAACGAGCCAATAGTACATTCCTCAAGCCAGCTTGACATCTTCATAATACTTCTCAGGGCATATACGCCCCTCCTAGCCCCCATATCCTCGGCCTTTGGTCAGCCGATGATCGGGGGATATCCGCCGCTGGGCGTGATACCTCTCCTGCTCTGGCTGGCTGTAGGGTATGTCGTGGGCCTCCTACTTATGAGCCCCGGAGCCGCTGGGAAGGCGACATTCCTGACATCCGCGACGATCATCATGCTCTGGATAGGCTCCCTATTTCTCTCAGCACCAGCGTGGCAGGATCAATACGCATGGCTGGCCGCAATAAGCGGGCTCGCCAAAGACCTAATTTCAAGACCGATAGACCTAGCATTCATCCTAATAGTGCCAGCGCTCCTCTCAGCACTAACCGGCCAAATAGTGGAAACAATACGACAGAAGCCGATCAGAGAGGAGGAGTTAGAAGAAAGATATACGCTCTACTAAGGCCGGTACATGTAGTGGGTATGCATAAAAAATGGGGGGCTTTTAGGGCGGCTAAATCTGCTCTATAGCCTCTTGGGGTGCCGGTGCAGCGGCCTTCTTAGCCCTCTTCCTGGGCGCCCTTCTAGCCCTCTTCTTAGCAGCCTTCTTCTTGGCGGCCTTTTTCCTGCCGCCCCTCTTCCTGCCAGCCCTTCTACCCGAAGCCTTTTTAGCTCGTCTCTTCCGTGCCATTTAGGTCTTCACCTGTCGGTTTTAAATAGGTCTTACTCCTATAAAAGAGTTTCGGATAATTTTATGCATCGTTTTAGCCGGGATTTTTTCGGGGAACAATTTTATATGAATACGTGAAGAACATTAGGGTACGTGATAGGGGCATGGCTGAGGTTGATTTTTCCGAGTTTCAGAGGCTAGATATCCGGATTGGGCGGGTTATTTCGGCGGAGAGGATTGAGGGCGCGGCCAAGCTGCTGAGGCTCATGGTTGATTTCGGCGAATTCAAGAAACAGTCTGTTGCCGGTCTTGGCCATATCTACCAGCCAAGCGACTTCATCGGAAAGGAGTTCGCCTTCGTCGTGAATCTTAAGCCGAAGAAGATAAGAGGGGTCACATCTGAGTGCATGCTGCTGGCGGCCGTCGTGAATGAGAATGACGTCGTGCCGCTAGTCCCGCAGAGAGAAGTTCCCGCGGGCTGTAAGGTTTTCTAACACCTAGGCCGCCTCTCAAGCATCGAGGCTCGAGCAAAGGAAAAAAGGTGCTCCTCCCGGCTTTAACCCGGATTTAGTGGCATGTTGAAAAAGTTGTACGTAGAGGATGTGAAGAAGCTTCCAGAAGGGAGCGAAGCAACGCTCCTAGGCTGGGTTAGGAGCAAGCGCTCTCACGGCGGCCTCCTCTTCATAGATCTGAGAGATAGCACGGGAATAATCCAGGTAACCATTAGGAGGGGCGAGGTTCCTGACGGCTCCTTCGAGTATGTTGCTAGGCTTCGCCGAGAATCCGCGATAAAGGTATCCGGGGTGGTGAAACATGATCCAAGAGCGCCTGATGGTGTTGAGTTGAGGTGCAGGTCGATCGAGGTTATCGGCGAGAGCCTTGATGATTTCCCGATAAAGAAGGGGATCAAGATCAAGTTCCTCCTAGATAATAGGCACCTGCATATCAGGAGCCCGAGGGTTACGGCGATAATGAAGATTAGGGCGGCGCTCCTCAAGGCCGCTAGAAGATGGTTCGAGGAAAATGGATTCATTGAGATAAACTGCCCCAGCTTCATAACAGCGGCGGTCGAGGGCGGCGCGACGCTCTTTAAGCTGGATTACTTCGGCAGGGAGGCATACCTGACGCAGAGCTCACAATTTTATCAAGAGGCGGCCATCTATAGCCTCGAGAAGGTTTACAGCATTCAGCCCAGTTTTAGGGCCGAGCTTAGTAGGACTAGGAGGCACTTGACGGAGTTCTGGCATCTTGAGGCCGAGATCGCATATGCCGAGCTGGAGGATCTCCTCGAGGTGATTGAGAATCTTTTCTATGCTATGGTAGAGGGAGTGTGCGAGCAGGCCGAGAAGGAGCTCAACTTGCTGGGTGTGAAGCTTGATCCTGATGTAGCCAAGCCTCCATACCCGAGAATAACATATGCGGAGGCTCTTGAGATCCTTAGGAGAAAGGGGTTTGACGTGAAGTGGGGCGACGACTTCGGAGCGGATGAGGAGCGGGAGCTCTCTAAGGAGTTTGAGAAGCCGTTCTTCGTGACTCATTGGGCTAGAGAGTCCAAGGCATTCTATCATATGCCCGACCCGGCTGATCCGCGAGTTTGTAAGAATGCTGATCTGTTGACACCAGGCGGCTATGGAGAAGTCGTTGGCGGAGGTCAAAGGATACATGATTACAATCAGCTTATCGAGAGGATAAGGGAAGCGGGGTTAAACCCTGAGGATTATAAGTGGTATCTAGACTTGAGAAAGTACGGCTCCGTCCCACACAGCGGTTTCGGGCTCGGGATCGAAAGGATGCTATGGTGGATGCTAAAGCTACCACACATAAGAGATACATGTCTATTCCCGAGAACCCCCGCGAGAGTATATCCATGAGAGAGTTTATTCGATAAAAGGTCTTAGAAAGAAAAGAGGAGAGAAGGGAGGTTACTTTGAGATGGGCAGCGCTTCTAGAACTCCTCCTCTTCCTCCTCTTCCCATTCCTCCTCCTCGTCCCATTCCTCCTCCTCTTCTTCCTCCCATTCTTCTTCCTCGAACTCTGCCCAGATCATACTTCTCGGATGGAAGCCTCCCCTCCTAGATTTAAGCATTCTCTCACTATGAAGCGAATATTCCCGGAAAATTCTGTCTTAACATTTTCTCGGGCGAGATTTTTCCTGCAGCCTTTGCACGATCTGCTTTAACGTGAAATCTCTCGGGACCGTGGCCTTCTCATTCCTGAGCTGAAAGAATGATCTCTCCACGTATTCGAGGGCCCCCCTGAGCTTATCCAGCGACGCGAAGATGAAGCCATCTATAATTGGCTTCGATGATTTGTATAGTGAGAGGGTTGCCGGGATGATGTAGACGATCTTCGAGCCTTCTTGGCTGAATGAGTACTCGATGAGGCTCTTGAGGAGGAACAGCCTCTTCTCCTGACCCTCTCTTATCCTCAGCTCCGCTGATGGTGTTAGGGGCCTATTCCAGCGCTTACAATCTATGATCAAGAGGATGCTGCCATTATAAGCCATCACATCAACTTGGACCCTCCTGCCAGAATATGATAACCTCACATTCCACTCCACCTCATATCCCGCCTCGCCAAGAAGCGACGTGGCCAGTCTCTCGAACTCCCTCCAATCTAGATATCTTGCCAGCGAGCTGGCGTCAACACCCAGCCTCAGCGCATTAAGAATCGCTCTCACCTTCTCCTCCTCACTAAGGACAGCGCTCTCCTCGATCTCGAGAAGGCCCAGTATCCTCCGGGTCTCATCCATCGAGGTTAGGGAGACTTGTGAGACTTCCATGATACTTATCGGCTTGTTGGAGGTCGAGATCCTCAGAACAGCCTCTATGATCCTCGAGGCGATATCGGGTCTAACCTGCATATCAACTCTAGCTTGATATTCCGAGATATAGAGTTGAGAACCTCGGGTGGTTTAGGAGCTCTTGGCATCCGCCCTCGAATATGAGCCTGCCGCCTACGAGCAAGTATGCCTTATCCCCCATCTCGAGGGCTTTTCTCGCATTTTGCTCCACAAGGATTATTGTCATGTTCAATGTATCTCGCAGCTCTATGATCTTCGAGAGAACCTCGTTCGCGATCTTTGGCGCTAGCCCTCCAGTTGGCTCATCGAATAACATGACCCTCGGCTTCCTGAGGAGGGCCATAGCCATTGCGATCATCTGCCTCTCGCCCCCGCTCAGGAGTCTCGCTCTCCTCCTCCAATAGCTCCTTATGATCGGGAAGAGCTCTGCCACCTCCTTAACCCTCTCCTCAAGCTCGCCTTTATCCAGCACGTATCCAGCCATCCTCAGGTTCTCCTCAACTGTCAGGCTCTCGAATACGTTCTCCGTCTGGGGGAGGTAGGCCACGCCGATTCTTGCTATCTCATGGGGAGCCTTGCCGACGAGCTCCACACCATCCAAGGTTATTGAGCCAGAGTATATTGTGGTGAGCCCGAATATCGACTTAAGGAGCGTGCTCTTCCCGCTCCCATTAGGGCCGACAATCACGTTGATCCTCTCACGATCAAAGCTCGCGCTCACGTCGAAGAGGATCTGAAGTTTCCTGTAGCCGGCGTTCAGGTTCCTGACGCTGATCATTTTCCTTATCAGCCCCCGAGATAAGCCTCTATGACTTGCGGGTCCATCACGACCTCCTCCGGCCTGCCCTTCGAGATTATCCTCCCGGAGGCCATGACGTATGCCTCGTCTGTATACTGGAGAGCTATATCGAGCCTATGCTCCACCATGAATATCGTTATGCCGAGCTCATCCCTGAGCCTAATCAGGGACCTGAAGATCTCATGAGCAAGTGTCGGATTCACGCCGGCGACTGGCTCATCCATGACCAACAACCTCGCATCCGACATCAGCGCCCTCCCAACTTCTAGGAGCTTCATCTGGCCGCCGCTAAGCTTCCAAGACTCATGATCCCATAGATGATCCAAGTTCAGGAGTTTCAGCAGCTTGAAGGCGCGCTCAACGGCTTCCTCCTCAAACTTCGTCCACGTTTTTCTTCTCACGGCGCTTAGGAAGCCTTCACCGGGATTGTTGCAACAGACCAAGAGATTCTCGAGGACCGTGAGCTTCCGGAAGGGCTGGGGTATTTGGAACGTCCTAGCGATTCCGAGCCTGAATATCTCATGGGGCGGGAAGCCCGTAATATCCTTACCATCGAACATGATCTTGCCCTGATCGGGTCTATAGACCCCTGTGATCAGGTTTATTAGCGTGGTCTTCCCGCTCCCATTAGGCCCAATTAAGATCGTCAAAGTACGTTCTTGAACATCCATGCTAACCCCATCAACGGCCCTCAAGCCGCCGAAGCTCTTCACTAGATCTCTAAGCCTCAGTATAGGATTAGGCATCCGGCCCCCGGGGAATAAAAAATGGAGGGATAAAAATATTTCCCGAGCTAGCTCCAGGAAAGCTCGCCCGTTGCCACTTTGTAGTAGCCGGTGTCCCGCCACTCATAGGTTCCACCAACGTTGACTACCTCGGTGAGGACATAGGTTTCCGGCAACCTGTCGCCGGCCTCATTCAGCATTATCGGCCCGCTTGCGCCATAATAATGCTCCAAGATCTTAGGCATGGCCGCGATAACAGCATCAGCATCATACTTATTGGCTGCTAGGAGCGACAAGGCGATAACCCACACAGCATCATAAGAGTTATATGCATATGGCTCAGGTTCCCTGCCAAGCTTCCGCTGAATCTCCGCGAGCACCTTCTGCGTTACAGGCGTCTTAACCTCCATAGCTATCGGGCTCACAAACCTAACCTTGGATGAGAATTCCGCCGCAATTTTGTCCTTTACGAGTTCAGCATGCCTAGCGGTTCCATCGCTTCCAAACCACTTAACCTTCCACAGGATATCATAGTTGACGGCGGAGTGGAAGAATGTCACGGCCTCACCATATGTTATCAGCTGGACCATTATCTTCTCGGATGGGATGCCCTGCCCCACCAGCTTCTCAACCTCAGAGACTAGGCTCGCCACCTCGGCGGAGTAGTCTGTGCCGGCCTCCGGTATCCTGATCTTGCTTACAACATTTATCCCGAGATCCTTGGCCGTGCGCTCAACAACTGCGGCGAGGCCGTCTCCCCAAGTATTGGCTAGGTGCACTATGATTATGTGTGTGGCGCCCACCATCTTAGCGAACTTGGGCCCTATCACTCCCTGAGCATCATCAGGCGGCACGAATCGGTAAATGTAGTCGCCCGCTATACCCAATACAGGCGCTGTGGAGGACTGGCTTATCACGAGTATCTTGTTAGAATCAGCATACTCCTTCAGCTTTAAGACCTCGCCGGAGGCCATAGGACCAACAACGAACTTAACTCCTTTCGCATGTAGGCTCATCAGCTTCTCTAACGCTACCTCAGGTTTGGTTTCTGTGTCCTCAACGTAGAGTTTCAACCTCCAGCCAGCTCCAATCTTCTCCAGAAACTCGTTAACCTCTGCGACCGCGAGCTCAACAGCCACCTTATCATTTTCACCGAACTGCCCAAGCGGCCCACTCAGGGGTAATAGAGCTCCAATTGGAACTTCACCGGAGAGTCCCTTAGCTGCCGGCGCCGTAGCTGGGGTTATGTATGGCGCTACCATCATTCCCACACCAATGCCGATTACCAGCATCACGACGGCCAAGACCACCGCTATAACCCTACTAACACCTCGCATCATCTTTCCTCTCACCTCTTTTTCGCTAAGATGATTCACTGATGCTTATAAGATTTTAGTGGGACTATAGCCCTAAAGCCTGTTTGGCCAATCATCATTACGACATCGTTAAAAGCCTGTTTAAATCGTGTTAGGGAGGCGCGTGGAACATGAGCATCCCACTGTTGATGGACGCGATGGTATTTGCCTCGATACTAACCATGCTAAGCACGGGTCTAACCTTAACATACATGACCACGAAAGTTCCTAATTTCGCGCATGGAAACTTCGCCGCGATAAATGCTTATTTCACGCTCATCATAGCCAGGCTCCTCAACATCAACCCATATGTTGGAGTGATAACGGGATTTTTCCTAGGGGGCGGGATAGCCCTAGTACTCTACCTCCTCATAGTGAAGCCCCTCCTGGACAGGGAGGCGAATTACATAATCCTAATGGTGGCGACAATAGCATATGACATGGTACTCCTCTCAATAATCAATATAATCGCCGATTACCTAAGCAGGGTTCACAAGATAACGTCAAGGCTCTTCCAGCTGAGGGAGTGGGGCTATGGCATTGAGATACTGGGCCAGCCCTCCATCTTCATTGTGGCTCCGCTTGTCGCCGCCATAATGGTCATATCCCTATATTTGTTCCTGAATAAGACTAAGTTTGGCATTGCAATGCGGGCCGCAATAGACAACCCGGCGCTCGCAGAGACTATAGGGATAAATGTGAGCCTCACATATGCCGTCTCATGGTTCATATCGGGCGGGCTCGCGGGGATCGGTGGCGCCCTAGCTCCACTCCACGTAACCTGTAACACGGATACCGGGACCAGGCTCTTGGTAAGCATATTTGCAGCCAGCATAGTCGGCGGGTTCACGAACATTTACGGGGCATTTTTGGGAGGCTTCCTGATAGGCTTGGCGGAGGTTCTTGGAACAGGTTATCTTGCGATACAGCTAGGCTCCTGGATAGTTCCCTACCGCCCCATAATACCATTAATCCTGATGGCGCTGACTCTGCTTTTCGCGCCACAGGGGCTGACCGGCATTAACTGGTCTAAGCTCAGGGGGAGGAAAATATGATCGAGTTATCCACGATTTTGATATTCCTAACGAATTTAATAATTCTGATCGGGATATTCATCATAATATCCTTGAGCCTAAACCTCGAGTATGGCTACGCGGGGATACCTAACTTCGGCAAGCTCCTTGCCGTGGCCGGCGGCGCATATTTCGTAGGAGCAGTCTCAGGGAGAGTCCTAGCCCTAGCCTACAACCAGCCCGCGGGCCTCGGCTATATCGAAAAGAACCTCGAGGTGATAGGATTCCTGAATAATGTCCTCTCATCGTCCCCCCTCCAGTCCATAGGTTTCTTAGTCCTCTCAATAATCGGCGCGGCCTTCTTCGGCGGCTTACTAGGCTATATTGCCTCATACCCCGCGATAAGGCTTCGCGGGGACTACCTAGCGATAACCCTGCTAGCCATGGGCGAGATAATCTGGGTTATAGCAGATAACTGGCAGCCCCTCATCGGCGGCTCCATGGGCGTCAGGATACCGGACCCATTCAGGTGGATTGGGAGCCAGTATAGACCCCTTGCAGTCCTATTAACGGTCCTAACAACGGCAGCCATAGTCTTTCTTTACCTCCAATATCTTGGGAGATCGCCACTTGGCAGGGTTCTGAAAGCAATGAGGGAGAATGAGCTCTCGGCCAGCGTCCATGGTAAGGACGTAGTTAAGCTCAGGACTAAGACGCTCATTGTGGGGTTCGCGATCGCGGCGATCAGCGGCGCGCTGAACTCCCTCTGGACCGTGAGCGTGTCGCCCAAGGACTTCGAGAGGGTTAGGCATACATTCATGCCATGGGTCATGGTAATAATCGGGGGTGCCGGAAACAACATTGGAGCTGTGATCGGCGCCATAATCTTTGTAACCCTCAGGGAGCTGATAGTATTCTATAAGTACTCTTTCGAGGCCATAGTCCCCTTCGATGTCGTCTGGCTGGAGTACCTTCTCATGGGCATAGCCCTAGTAATAGTCTTGATGTACCGGCCGGAGGGCCTGCTCCCCGAGAAGCCGACGAGAACTCTGAGCGAGAGGAGGATCCGGGAGATCGCCGCCCGAGCAGCCCCCGAAAAACCTCAACAAGATTGACGCTTTCCCCTCAAAGCCCAAGCATGGCCAAGATCCGGCAGGCGCTTCACATCCTCCACCACAATTTACTAGCCAATTACTGGTGCTCCCAATGCTCTCCCAGCCACTGGTTACCCACTACCTGATACTATCACATCGCTATCGTGTTAGATTATAGGAAAAACTTAGTTCTTAGATACGGTGAGCGCGTCGAGTCGCGCAAGTTTATATCCAGCTCACTCATCGCTCATTATTGGCGAAAGAGGGTGGCATCCCCTCCCTGGAATTCAAACGGCTCCACGAAGGATAATAATGTGAAGAAG